>ENA-ORDP01000460-ORDP01000460.1-marine-sediment-metagenome-genome-assembly--contig:-NODE-460-length-26652-cov-3.975035_pt1 | contig 26652 bp, 24 predicted proteins | sample MGYA00248627_ERZ508539 | MGnify/ENA primary metagenome ERZ508539 (study PRJEB26208, sample SAMN05571518) | marine sediment metagenome | biome: deep sea; feature: Hydrothermal vent; material... | reverse complement strand
TGGCGCCTTTTACAGCCGATTGTAGCAGAAATGGATTTTTAGAGGTTCCCTAAACCTTAATCAACGCATTTAAGCGCGCCATGCGGGCATTTCGCCACCGTCTCGCGAATGGCCTCTTCAGTGGCTTTCGATGTGTCAATTACGAAGCTGTTATCTACAACCTTGAAAACCTCTGGTAAACCTTTCACGCATTCCCCGGCCTGCTGGCACGCGCCATCGTCAAATTTGACTTCCATTTTTTCCTCCTGGTAATATAGTTCTCACCCACGCCACCTGGCTTGCGCCAGATGGCCCACAAGTATGTCTTGATATTAGCGCCATCGCCGTATCCGCGCAATATAGTGGTTTTTAAATACAGCCCTGGTCGTGATCCATAACTTGAGGCGCGCGGCAGAAAACAGGGGTTATTTTTGCGATTCAGGAATATAATTCAGGCTGATAACGCTTGTGCGGATAATATTTATAAAAATAAAGCAAATCACGATAGAACTTTAGCTCGGTCTTGAAGATGAAAAATGGCGCGAGAAAGGGAAAAAGCCTGGCCCAATTGTGCGTTGAGAAAGGAATGACCCTTACTAAAAAACGCAAAGTGATTATTAATGTTATTGAAAAAGATCCGGGGCATCTAAATACCGAGGATGTTTATAACCGGGCCAAAATGGAAGACTCTTCGATCAGCATAGCCACTGTTTACAGGTCGCTAAAGCTTATGAGAGATTACAATGTGATCGACCATCACTCTTTCGGACAGGAGCATCAACACTTCGAGAGCCCCATGAAGTCACATCATGACCACTTCGTTTGCAACGAGTGCGGGAAGATTACGGAGTTCACCGACAACTCTCTGGAAAAACTAAAAATCAACGTCGCCAGGAGCCACGATTTCGAGATGCATAGCCACCGGCTCGAAATTTACGGCCTCTGCTCCGATTGCTCGAAAACCAGCCAGTAATATTTCTTCTAAAGATCAAAAAAGTGTTGACTTGTTAATTGGGAATGAATATCATTTTTACCTGGACGATAACGATTATCATTATCGCCCAAACGCGGGCAACATAGGCGATGCAGGCGATGCAGGCGACGCGGACGACGCGGGCGGCGCAGGGCTTAAGCGGTTGATCTGTTAAAAATCATATAAACCCAGTTATCAGGTAGCAAGGTATGACCGGCGGATTACTTATTTCTTTTCGTGAAGGACTCGAAGCGTTCCTTGTTGTAGGAATCATTCTTTCGTTTCTTACGCGAATGGATCTTAAGAAATACAATAAATGGGTCTACGCCGGGGTGGGACTGGGCCTCGTCACAGCGTTTGCCCTGGCCTTCTTTTTTCAGCTTTTCTACAGCGGGTTTCAAAGCGCGCGGGCGGAGCTTTATATCAAGATCGGGATAATGGGATTCGCCGTCTTGATGCTCACATACATGCTGGTCTGGATGGCCCGCAACAGCCGCCACATTAAAGGCTCTGTGGAAAAGCGGCTTGACGATATCGTCAGCGCGGGAAACATCGTCGCTCTGGTGTTTATGGCCTATCTCGCTATTTTAAGGGAAGGTTTCGAGACGGTTCTTTTTCTTGGCGCGCTGTATGGCGCCGAGATGGGCGAGGCCGCTCTTTACGGCAGTCTGATCGGCCTTGCGCTGGCCATTGCTGTTACCACTGCTATTTTCAAGGGAATGAAAAAAGTCCCCATCCATCTCTTTTTTAAAATCACCGGCGCGCTGGTTCTGGTCATAGCGGCTGGTCTGCTCAACAACATGGTTGGAATCATGCAGGACATAAACCTGCTTCCTGTTGTCAAGCCTGCGGTTTTCGATATCAGCTGGCTTATGAGCGACTCGTCGGACGTGGGTATTTTCTTCAAGGCGCTACTCGGTTACACTTCGGCTCCGAGCCTGCTCCAGATCGTATCTTACATGACATACATGACCGGCTCTGTCTATCTTCTCACCAGGACCGCAAGACCGGCGGCCACAAGAGAGCTGGCCCATGCGTAAGGCGCTTTTTGGCCTGACCTTATTGTTTTTCACCCTCTCCTGGCCACACTATGCCTTTTCGTATGGCTATGCCGAGGCTGAAGACGAGATGGTTATTATTTTCAGGGAGGGGCTTATAGCGGTGTCGGAGGGAAAGTGGGATCTGGCCCAAAAAAAATCTAAAGAAGGTATTTCCGCGCAAAAGGGGCATCTGTTCGAGGTGGATAAGCTCAGGCCGGAATTTAATGCGGCCATTGAGAAAAAGGATACTTCAAAAACCGCAGAGCTTTTCGCAAACCTTGTGTATATATCGATCCGGGAGAAGCTTTACAGGTGCATGCGCGACGGGCTGAAAGATTTCAAGAACAATAAAGCAAGGCTGGGCCTTGCGCGCAAAAGCTATTTAGACGCGCTCGACGGTAACGTCAAAAAACAGGACCCGAAAAAAAGCGAGGCCATATTAAAGCAGTTTGACATCGCCCTTGAGGCAGTGGGGAACCCGGGGCTTTTCGGCGTTGGCGCCAGGCAGGCCGATCCTGAAGGATTTAAGCAAGCGGTCAATAATATAGATGAGCAGATTATGCTGTCGTTCCCACGATTTTTTCAGGGGAACGCCACGTAGAGACCACCTTTTATCAATTTTAGTTCAGTTTTTTTAACCCATTAATAGAGGAGTTTACTATCATGTTTTACGGACGCATAATGAGAATGAGTCTCATTATTATTATCTTCGTGGCTGTAATGAGCCTGTACGCTAAACAGGCGTTCGCGCAAAAGTCGCCCTATGACATCGGCGCTGTAGCGGCCTTAAAACAGGGGGATAAAGTTCAGTGGCACGGCTATTACGAATTTGAAGCTTTAAACCAGGATAAACAGAATGCCACGTTCGACGCGCATAAAATAACCGTGTGGATGGGCGTCAAGCTGAGCAAAATCGCTTTTCTCTCTTCCGAGGTAGAGTATGAGCGCTTTCCAAGGCTCGAAGCCGGTGAAGAGCCCAAAGGAGGCTCCGGCGAGATCAAGATAGACAGCGCGCAGTTAAGGCTTACTCCCCTGGACGGAACGACAGGATATTTCGGTATCTTCTACGCGCCCTTCGGAATAGAGTATTTAAGCTACCCGGGGCAGAAAAACAAACTGGTCACCCGGCCAAAGGTCATGAAAAGCGGCGGCATTATCCCCGGCACATGGTCGGTTGTCGGAATGGGAGTCAACCAGGTATTAAAGGGGGTCGGTCAGCTGGACGTTTACACTGTAAACGGCGACGCCAAAAACGGAGGGATATCCAGAGACACTAAAAACGGCGGTAACAACAGCAAGTCAATCGCGGCAAGGATAATGTTCGACAAGTTCATCGAAGGTTTCAACGTGGGCGCATCTTATATTTCAGGAAAATGGGACGCGAATAACCAGTTCGACTCCATACGATACGGGGCGCACATTAGAGTGGACTCTGATGTTATGACCGGCATCCAATTCGCCCCTGTCCTCATCGCCGAGTATGTAACCGGAATCGATGAGATGAACTCTTCTGTGGACGGGCGGGACAAAAACGTCACCGGATATTATGTCCAGCTAAGCTCCCGTCTGCTCTCGGCGCTGGAGATCGTCGGCAGGTACGGCGAGTATGACAACGATGAGAAAGTTGCAGACAATGGGAAAACAGAGACTTCCCTGGGTGTTGTCTGGCATATGACCGATGGTGTTCAGCTAAAGGGCGAGTACCAATGGAACGGCGAGCAAGGAATTGCAAAAGATAATAACAACGCCGCGGTCGAACTGGTGGCCTACTGGTAGGGCGGCGTGAAAGCGGTCATCTTCGGCGCCGGCCCGTGCGGTTTAACCGCCGCATGGGAGCTGGCCAAACAGGGCGCAAGCGTCACCGTTATCGAAAAAGAGGACGCGGCCGGTGGTCTTTGCAAGACCGTCCGCAAAGGCGGTTTTCAGTTTGACCTGGGGGGGCACCGTTTTATCTCCAAAGACCAGGAGTTGGTTGACGACATAAAATCACTGATGGGAGACCGTTTGCTGGTTCGAGACCGCAAGAGCGTTATAAAGTTCAAAGACAGACAATTCGACTACCCTATAAACCTGCCCAACGTCTTGTCGCAGTCGTCGCCGTTGATGAATTTAAAGTTCGCCGCCGGCTATTTTTCCTCATGGTCACAACTTTATAAATCCAAAGCTCCGCATGGCTCTTTTGAGCGGTGGGCGGACACTAATTTCGGAAGACCCCTGAACGAATATTTTTTCAAACCGTACACGCAGAAACTGTGGGGGATAGACGCCTCTATGCTTTCCGATGAATGGGCGGGACAGCGCATATCCCTGCTCGACGCGAAAGACGCGCTTTTGAAATCTTTGGGATGGACAAAAACTTCGCCGGGGGCTTTTGCTGTGAAATATCTTTATCCAAAAGGGGGAATCGGCGAGATTTTCGAGGTTATGGCCGATGAGATAAGGCGTATGGGCGGAAAGATCATAACCGGCGCGCGGCCGGTAAAACTCCGAACTTCCGGCCTAACAATAACCGGCGTTGAAGTAGAGCGTAAAAGCAAAGAAAGAAGCGTTGTCGAAGCCGACACTTATCTTTCCACAATCGCCCTTGGTGAGATAGCGAAGCTGGTAGAGCCGGGCATGGAAACTGCGCTGACGTACAGGAGCCTCCGGTTTTTAAATATCACACTATCAGGAATCGAAAACCTTTCCAGAAACACATGGATGTACATTCCGGAGGCGGATATGATAATGACACGTATTCAGGAGCCTAAAAGGCGCAGTCCGTTTTCGGCGCCACCCGGACGGACTTCGGTAATGCTGGAGATCCCGTGTCAACGCGGGGACGCGACATGGACAATGCCCGGCAGTTCGTTGCTCAACCTGGCTCTTGGTCATTTGCTCAAGCTTGGTTTTGATTTGCGTCCACATGTAACCGGGTGTTTTTCAACTTTTGCGGAATACGCCTACCCAAGAATGGAAATAAGATACAAAAACAGCGTTCAACCGTTACGCGAGATGGTAAACCGGTTTGATAATTTAAAGACAGCTGGAAGACAGGGGCTTTTTAAATATATTTTCATGGATACAGCCATGCTGGCAGGAAGGCAATGGGCCCGCCAGGCTCTTGGAGCGGATTTTAGCGCGCCTGCGGATGAAACCGGCGATGAACAGGCTTTACTTGAAATTCAATCTGTCGTCGCTTAAAAACTCTGGCGACCCCCGTCTCTTTGCGCTCCTGGCGCTTTTTATCGCGATTTCAGCTGTATCATCTTTTCCCTGGCCGGACGATCAGGACGGCGTGAATTTTATTTTAGGCGTACAGCGTTACGACCTTCAGTTTCACCGGCCCCATTTTCCCGGTTATCCGGTTTATATCCTGGCGGGAAAACTCCTGCATGCCGCCACGCTCTCTCCCGAACAGGCTTTGGCCGCCCTATCTGTTATTTCTGGCGCCGCCTGCATATGGCTCATGTTTGTATGGCTGAAAAATTTTTACAGCCGGGATACCGCTCTTTTATGTTCAACGGCGCTGGCTGTTAATCCGGTATTTTTTGAGTTTTCGCATAAAATATTCACAGAGATTCCCGCAATGGCCCTTCTGCTCGCAGGCCTGGTGGTTTTGAGAAACCCTGCAGACGCTTCAGGCAAACGATGGCTCGTATCGGGGGCGATCATGGGGCTACTGCTTGGTATCCGTTTGTCATGGTGGCCCTACCCTCTTTTTTATCTGCTGTACGCAATTCGGGCAGGTAAAGGATCAAACGCATGGAGCGGATTCATAGTTGGCGTCGCGCTATGGCTTGTTCCGCAAGCCGACTTTGTGGGCGTCCGGGAGCTTTTATCTAACGGTTTGTTGTTCACGCAAGGGCACTTTACAAAGTGGGGCGGAGCCATCGGAAGCGAAATGGCGCATGGACAAAGGTTAACTGCGCTGGCTCTGCGCGTCGGTGAGACTGCCGGCTGGATCGGATCGGGAACTCTCTGGACACGTCTTCCCTGGGTCGTCTTCACCCTTTTCGGCATTTTTATGTTTTTACGTTCGAGAAACAGTAAAAAAGAGGTAAAGGTTTTTCTGCTGGCGACACTGTTTTATGTGGCATGGGTGGCTGTGGGGCAAAATCTGGAAAAAACCCGGCATCTAATCCCCCTTGCGCCAGCCGCTATACTGATAGCCGCGCCTTCGTTCGAGAAATATCGTAAAACGGCCATAGCCGTTATCGCCGCGCTCGCCCTGACGCTACCTTTTGATTACGTAAGCCGGACAACCGATCACCCTCCGGCGTTCGGCTTTGTACAATGGGCAGGCTCAATCGATAAACCTAATGTGGAGTTTTATTGCGGGGAATCGGAGCGTTTTTTCGATCTTTACCCTTCAAAAAGCCGCGTTGTAATGGTCACAAACGCTCAAAAACTGGGCGACGCATTTAAAGCCTCCTGGCCCGAACCTTCAGCAAGATATGTCTGCGACGATATTCCAGGATTCATCAAACCCTCCGGGGCCGCCGGGAGGCCGGTGGCCGTTTTTCCGGCGAGAAAAGGCGATCCTGTCGATCAGACATTGAGCGTTTACGCCATGTAGACAGTAGGCAACGCCGCCTTTAGAAGGCCATACCCCAGCCAATGCTGAACCGGCCTTTTTCATCGTTGGAAATTCCTCCCAGTTTCTGATAGGCGGGGTATGAATAGTTGGCGTATACGTTTTGAGCATGTGAAATGTTGACCTTGACGCCGGGTGAAATATAAACGACATCACCGCCGCTGTTCTTTTTGATCTTGTCGTTTTCGATATCCTGGTCGAAGAATATCGCGTTGATCTCCAGTACCGGAACAATCTTGAGGTGGTGTCCGTAACTGATGGCCAGATCAAACTGCGTCGAATTACCGGTGCGAAACTGCTTGGCCCCCTGTGTGCTGAAACGGTAAATCAGGTCTGTGTCCAGCGCGATTCCCTCGCTTATATGGCCGGTGTAGGCGAGCCCTCCCTGAAATGTGACGCCGCCGTATCCCGGCTGGTTATGCGTGCCGATGATCTCGCCGTTGTCTGTCCTGTTGGTGATTGTTCCCGACGGCAGGATGACGCCGAATATCGAGGCGAACTGGCTCTTTTCAGTTTTGTAAAAACGGTAACGGCCCGTAACGAGCATGTCGCCCAGCCCCGGCGAGTCGGATGTGGGGGAAACGCAAGATGACGGGAAGTCTGGCGCGGCGCTGGCGAAACAGGCGTTGGCGAAGTCATCGCCGTTATCTTTGAAACCTTTAAAATCATTGTACTGTAGCTGAAGATTAATATCCATATTCTTGAAAATGGGAAAACCCAGCGAAAGAAAATACGAATCCTCGCTTTTGTGCTGGTGAACATCTTCTCCATTTTTCTTGAAATCGGCCATCTTCCGGTTGGAGAAAGTTGTATAACGGCGCCCGTCCCAGCGTAAATCCATCGTTCTTTGCTCTAAGATTGCGGCCCCGATAGCGTTAATGCTCCCTATGCCTCCGCGAATCGACTCTCCATGCGCAAACAGGTTTGAAGCGCTTAAACATAAAAGTGACATTGTAAAAGCCGCCGCTATCGCCATCTGTTTGCTTATCGATTTTCTTTTACTGCGCATCTACTTTATTCTCCCAAAATAATATTTTGTTAATAGCGTTTGCCCCAACCACGCCTGCGAATCAAACAAGAGCGAAAACATTATACAATGATATTTTCCTGACGCACCCTGGCGCTGACATAAATTTACCAGCCAGTCAGGTTGTCCGGCTCAATGAAAGGTTATACAATTTGACACAGCATAAATCGACGTGAGGAAGATTGGGGTGATATCAGGATATAAACAAATAAGGTTTGCCCTTATTGCTCAAATTGCATTTGTTTTCTTTATTTTCCTCTTCCTGATATCGTGCGCCACGGCGCCACTCCCTAAAACTCTCGCGCTGAATCATACGCCCAGGCTTGGCGTCATCGGCTTTAAGGTGACCGCGCCTGTCCGGCGTCTTTCCTCGATAGCCGACATCAAAAAAAGTCCCGGCGAGAAAGATGAACGCGCCGGGATCGGCGGGGCCATGCGTAAAATAGAGAATCGGGCAAACGAATTTCTGGTCGGTGAGCTTGTAAAAAGAAATAAAGTGGAGCCGGTTTTGATTCCTGAAGGCTCTTTTGGAACGCGCATTGGAGAGCGTCCCTCTCAATCACAAATTGATCTTATCCGGGAAGAGTACGGGGTGGACGCTGTTATCTACGGAGAGATCCCGTGGTACGGGCGGACTAGGCTTATATATCCAATCATGGGAATGAGCGCGGATATCCTCGCTGAAAGTGTGATAATCAACTCGCTAACTCATTCCGTAAGCCTGGTTCTGGCCAACGTCGCATTCGATCTTGTGACCAGCACGCCCCTCTGGTTCGGTGGGGCCTATATTTTCGGATGGGCGTTCCGCCCGGTGACGGTCAAGGCCTGGGCGCTGTCTACCACTGACGGAAAAGAGGTGTACAGCGTAACGATCGACAGAATCGTAGACCGGAAAATCCTCGCGACCTATCCAGAGCAGGAGCGGTCCAAAAAAGAGATTCAGCTTGAAGCGTCCCTGCACAGCGCCATGAGGGCGGTAGCGCTCTCTTTGACCGGAGCTTCTCCGAAAATAAACGAAGAAGATAATGAAACAGAGTAACCTTATAATCAGCTCAACGCGACCTTAGCTGAAGACCGCTGGTGAACAGGCAGGGGATAATAAAAAGCACATAGATAGTTGAGGTTATCATTCCTCCCACGGTTGGCGTCGCTATCGGTTTCATTATTTCCATCCCGGAGCCGGAAGAGAGCATGACCGGCAATAGCGACAATATCGTCGTGCTGACCGTCATCAGCTTTGGCCGCAGGCGCAGGGCGGAGCCTTCGATAACAGCAGTCTCGATGGAGCCTGGAGTTTGACGCCCGTTTTTTACTCCTCTTTTTTTCAAAGCCTGGCGCAAAAATATTATCATTATTATTCCGGTTTGAACCGCCACAGCGAACACGGCTATATAACCCACCCAGACCGCGATTGTCATTGGATATCCCAACAGCCACTGCATCCATATTCCCCCGACGAAAGCGTAGGGGATCGAGAGCATTATGAGAATGGCGTCGACTGTGGACTTGAACGTATACATAAGCAAAATAAAGATAATCAGCAAGGTTACAGGCGCGATAATAAACAGCTTTTTGCGGGCTTCTATTTCGTACTGGAACTGTCCTGACCATTCAAGCAGATAACCGTCAGGCAATTTCAGTTTCTCAGAAAGAAAATCCTTGGCGCGCTCCACATAGGTTCCCGCTTCGATTCCGGCGATGTCTATGTAAATGTACCCTGTTAAAAGACCATCCTCATCTCTAATCATTTCGGGCAGTCTTTTGACTCTTACATCCGCCACGTTGGACAGGGGGGTTATTCTATCGCCCGAAGCCACTATCAAGAGGTTTGAAATCTTCTCCAGTGTGTTTATATAATCGATGACGTACTGAGCGTTTAATGGAACCCGTCCGTTCTGGTTGTCGATCCAGCCTATGTTTTCACCCCCCAGCGCGTAGCGGATATGTAGCAGAGCCTCGTCAACACGAATGCCGTAGCTGGCCAGCCGGTCATAGTCAAAATCAGCGTCTATAAAATATCCGTCCGAAATACGCTCTGCTATCACGCTTTTTGTGTTGGGAAACTCCCGAAGAGCGGTTTCTATTTTTTTTGCGATAGTTTCAATCTGCTCAAGGCTGGCTCCTTTCACTTTCAATCCGACCGGTGTCTGGACGCCGGTTGTCTGCATATCCACCCTCGCCCGTATCGGTTGCGTCCATGCGTTAACAAATCCGGGGATTTTCATTTCGTCGTCCATTTCCTCAATCAGACGCTTTATCGTCATGCCCGGCCTCCATTCCTTCTTTGGACGCAATGTTATGGTCGATTCAATCATTGTAAAAGGCGCGGGGTCGGTGGCGGAGTCGGCTCTTCCTAGTTTGCCGAAGACCTTTTCTACTTCTGGAAAGTTTTTCAGTTTCTCGTCTATCCGTTGTAAAATCCACCCGGCCTCTTTCGCCGGTAATCCAGGGAGAGTCGTCGGCATATATAAAATAGAGCCTTCATCAAGCTCCGGCATGAACGTTTTTCCAAAACTCATCATGATGGGGAGAGTGGCCATCAAGATAAATATATTCAGCGCGAGAAATAAATATTTAAATTTCAGAACTGTCCCCAATGATCGCTCGTACCACTTGAGCGCGAAGCCGTTGGCTTTGGCTATCGGCGCAGGGCGCTTGCCGCCGAATATGGCCAGAATCAAAGCCGGAAGAAAAACAAATGTAAGCAGGGTGGAGAGGAACATTGCGAATGTTTTGCTGTAGGCGAGCGGATCGAACAATTTTCCTTCCCTGGCCCCAAGAAAAAACACCGGCAGGAAGGATACAATAATGATTAAAAGAGAGAAAAACAGGGGTCTTGCCATATTTATTATCGACTCTACAATAATGCGCCTTCGCTCCGCTTCACTGACGGGCCTCTTCGCCGCAAGCTCCGACGCGCAGTTTTCCACCATTACAATTGTCGCGTCCGCCATTTCCCCCATAGCCAGAAACAGGCCCGCGATGGAGAAGAGGTTGAGCGTCTGATGAAAAAGGTAAAGAGGCAAAAAGCTGAACAACACGCTAAACAAAAGCACAAGCGCGGGCGCAACAACCGTCCTGCCGGTCTTTAGAAAAAGAGCCATCACAAGTATCACTACGGCAAGCTCATAAGCCAGGGTTTTGAAAAACGTGAATATTGCGCCGTTTATCAGGGGAGAGCGGTCGTACACGGTTACTATGGAGATGCCCTCAGGAAGCGTTTTTTCGATCGCTTTGAGCTTTTCTTTAACTCGTTTTATGACCGTTAATACATTTTTATCCTGCTCGATTATTACTATTCCACCTACAACTTCCCCGATCCCGTTAAAGTCGGCAATCCCTCTTCGCAAATCATAACCGACCTGGATATACCCGATATCCTTGATCCGCACCGGGGAGCCATCCCTGGAATATCCGATCACAGCCGATTCTATCTGGTCGATATTCTCAGCTTTGGCGATTCCTCGAATCTGATAATCCCGGTTGTTCACCTCCAGCAATCTGCCGCCCACCTCGTCAAAAATCGATTTTAGCGCCAAGACCAGCTCTTTAAGAGAGACGCCAGTCTCCGCCAGAAGTGGAGGATATATTTTGAGCTGATACTGTTTTTCAAGCCCGCCGACTGTCGCCACCTCCGCCACTCCTTCAACCGATTCCAGCGCGGTTTTGACGCGCTCTTGCTGGATACGGCGTATTTCCCGAAGGTCGTGGCTGTTGTCGCTATCGACAAGAACATACTGGTATGCCCACCCCATGGCGCTTGCCTGCGGGCCGATTTCTATTTGCGCGTCCGGCGGAAGCTTCGGCCTGATCGAATTGAGACGATCATTCACACCATCTTTGACCATGCCTTTGTCGGCGTCATTTTCCATTATCACATAGACGAAAGAGTATCCGAGGTATGACATGCCGCGTACTGTCCTCACCCCTTTCATCCCGGATAGTGAGCGAATTAATGGACGGGTGATTTTGCTCTCAAGTAGCGAAGAGCTCCTGGACCATTTCGAATAGATTATTATCTGCGGATCGGAAATGTCGGGGATCGCGTCAAGCGGGGATTTTGTTATCGCGTACACGCTAAGCGACATCACCAACGCCATCAGGACGCCGACAACTTTGCGATACCGTATAGAGCCGTTAATGATGGTGGGGAGCAAACAACACTCCTTTCCGCTCACTTGAGCCTGGCTCTTTTGAGCGTTTCTCTTTCGAACGCAGTTTATACTCGGCGTCTATGAAAAAACTTCCAAACGTTACTACTTGCTCACCAGCTTTCAACCCATCAAGAATTTGAGTGTAAAGCTCGCCCCGGTGGCCGACGGTGATATCCCGTGGAGCGTACCGGTTGTTTTTCTCTGATACATAAACAATTTTTCGGCCCGCCTCCTCTATGATGGCCTCGTTGGGGATCGCCAGGCTCCTGCCAAAATCGACAATGATTTCCATGACGTAATACTTCACATTTGCGTACCATTTGTCTTCAACATCCGTCTCCACCACCACACTGCCTTTATCGGCGATCACCCTGACAACCCTGCCTTGCAACAGCGGATCCCTCCCGACAAGCGGGAATATGCGCGTCTTCTGCCCAATCCTTACAAGCTCCGCGTCTTTTCCATATACACGCCCGTTCACACGCTTTGTCGATGGGGCCGCCGATCCTGCGGTTCTGATCCATTTCTCAATTGTTTGAGTTGACGCTTTGGTAAGGGTCAGCGTTATCGTTTTCCCCTGCTCAGAGTCAATTGTGACGCCATCGCCGGGGGACGGATCGCGCGCTTTCCGGGAAACCGAAGTCGATTTCCCGGAAACGCCATGTTCCATAATCATTGAAACATGGCTATAACGATGGAGGGGGCCCCGTCGTTGCGCGCGCTCCGCGTTTCCTCGCGCGGCTCCCGAAAGCCACACAACAATCACCAAAAAAACAAAAATATTTTTCATGATCTCAAAGCTTAATGGCAGTAAAGATCCTTTCCCTCCAAAATTGAAGACCCCCACGGATAGAGCCCGACGTTGGCAATGCGCGTAACCGCATTGGTTTTTCCATCAATGACATAGACGGAATGATCTCTGGAGCTTGTGAGGTATATTTTCTCACCCTGCGCGTCCGTGGCGGCTGTCTCCAGCTCCAGGTTTGTTCCGATCTTGATGCGTCCGGCAGGTCTCAGAGTTTTCATGTTATATACATAAACGAAACTGCTGGATCTACTGATGACAAAAGCCTTGTCATGGGAGAAATTAACACCGATCATCTCCGGCCCCGCCTCCAATGTGGCTATAACTTTATTGCTTTTAATATCGATAATGGAGATCGTCTCATCTCCATTATTGGGCACGACCATTTTGGCTCCATCATGGGTGGGGTAGGCTCGCCAGGGGTCGGCCCCCACCTTGATTACCTTTATTACTTTGTCCTCCCTTGTATCGATAACTCCCACCACGCCCATATCACCGTCGGCGGCGTAAAGGTATCTGCCGTCCCTTGTGATAGATGCGTTGGATATTCCTTTGATTTCGCTTAAATATTTCTTTGGATCGAGCTTGTTCACACGCGGCATGTCTCCTATTTTTATTTTCTTTAGCAGTTCATGGCGCGTAACATCTATCACCCCTACCCAGTGGGCGCTGTAATTGCCGACGTAGGCTTTTGAGCCGTCGGGAAGAAACGTGATGTTGAGCGGCTCGGCGAAACCTTTTATGGTTTTTATCTTTTTCAGGGAGACAAGATCGATCACTGAGACCGAATCGCTTGCCGGACTTCCCTGGTAGTAAAAGCGGCTGTCGGGAGTGATGGCCAGATGCTCCGGCCCAAAATCAACAGGTATCGTTTTGATGAGCTTCATGGTCGCGACATCGATGATATAGGCTTTGTTGGAGCGCGTCCCCCCGGTCACAACGCGGCGCCCATCCGGCGTCATCGAAACCATATGGGGGTTCACCCATTTGCCCAGAAACACTTTGCCGATCTGCTTGTTGGTTTTCAAATCCAGAAATCTTATCTCGTTGGAGTCACGGTTCACTATCAGGCAGACAGACCTCGGATCCGTGATCTTTATCTCATCGGCGCCATTGACCTCCTCCCCGGACGCAAGATACGGGAAAAAGAAAAGTAACGTTACCGCCATAATGTATATTCGTTTCATCTTAAGCTCTCCTTAAAATAGTCTTTTTATCCACAATAGTTTTAAACGGTTAGAAATCGAGCTGAACCCTGAGCCCTGGGATCAGGTAGCTTTTGTCTTTGCCTCCCACATTTGAATTTGCAAGGTATTGAAGGTGAAAAGACGTTTTCAGGTTTTCCGTGAGAAAAAGGTTGTAATAGGCTTCTACAAGGGATTCTTTCACGCCGGAAGCCAGGTCTGTGCTCAAAAACGCAATGGCGTATGAATCACGGATTCCAAATGTATGCGGTGTTCTCATCTCTATCCCGCCGCTATAAAAATAATCGTCGCGGTTGTACTCATTCGAGCCAGATCGGCTCCCGTCTGAATAATAACTATTTCCGCTTGAGTAAAATCGATTTATGTTTGCGCTTTGCCGGTTCGTGTCTGAGCCGGATCGACTCCCGAATCTTGCGAAAACGGCTACGGAGGCGGTTATTTTCTGATCCGCGCTGATACCCCATGCGACGTTTTCTTTTTTCGCATTCTCATCAAACCTGACCCAGGCGCGGTAATGCCCTGTCTGCAATCCTGGAAGATGGGACAGATACTCCACTTCAAGCATCGAAAAAACTTTCTGCGCCAGTCCGTTTTCAACGCTGGCTCCGCGTTGCGCTCCAGCCCTGAAAACCAGGCCAATCTTCGGGTCGAAAGCGGCGACGACACCGGCGCCGTTCGATGGAACGCCAAGAAAAAGGTTGTTGACCAGGCCGTCCGTGATAAATTGTGTCGTCTCATCATTGGCGACCGTGTTCAAGTCGAAATAATTGGTCAGATCCAGCATGCCCGCCGATACGGTCAGTTTTTGGCCCAGTAGCTCCGTTCTGAGCCACGCCTCCCGGACATTGACTCTTTTATCCACTTCGCGCCTTGCCACATCGCTTGTCAGCAAAGATATATTCTCGATTTTACGATCAGGCGAAGCCCCACCGATAGCTTCTATGTCGAGGAAGAACAGGGTATACAAGGCCGGCTTACCGATAAAATAAAGGTCAGTCGATCCAACGCCGAACAAATCCTGAACGCCTTTTTCGGCGCCGCTTGTTTTGAATGTTTCCTGAAGAGTCGATGTCGCGCTGACGCCTATGTCGATGCCTCTGGAGTCCCGCTCATCAAGCGCGTTTTGAATTTGCTCGCCGATAGTTTGCCTCCTGAACACTTTCTCTCTCTGGTAAGTAAAATCCTTTCGTAACGCAAGCCCATCGCTTGGACATACGCCCTCCAAACGGCTGTCATACTCGTGCCCGTTTTCACAGACCCATATTTCTTTTTCTTTTATAATCATTTCCGGCTCAGAGAGCACCGTTTTGCTTTCAAGGTCTTTTAGTTGATCTTCCAGCTCCTGGAGCCTGTTTTCCATCACGTCAAATTTATCCGCCCCATCAGATTCAAGCTCCGTTTTTATTGATTCACCCGTTGCAGATGGTTTTTCCCCGGCGAACGCTGAATCCACGACTAACAGAGAGCTAAACGCAAATAGCTGGAATAAAATTAAAAATAGTAACGCGCGACTCTTCTTGATAATTTGGAGTCCCCATGCGCCCCTGGGACGTGTCTCCCGATTTTTTTTCATCTCGCATCTCCTCTCATAAACTGATCTTTCAGGCCCGGAGATGTTTTAGCTAGGGCAAAAAAAATCCCCGGACCAATGAATATTGATCCGAGGATTCCCTGATTTTTCCACGAATGACTACGAGCACACAGTCCCTTGTCCACGGAGACAGGCTCTCTATGTTTTTCAGACAGGTTTTCTGACTTCCGGATCGTCCTCGTTTTGCGCCTTCCCAGCCTCTAAAGGCCAGTGGCATACGTGCAAAATTCGTCCCCGGTTACAGCGGCGGGCCCGCCCCGGATTGTCACCGGGTTCCCTTTTAAGCTCAACTACGAGCATCTGAAAATGCTCGGTAAAATTAACTGAAAAAATAATGGAAGTCAACTGAAAATTAATTGATCCCGAAGCTTACTCCGCATTCGATTTTTCAGACGGCTATAGACTTTCCGGTATTTACGGTAAGTTGGCTACAGTTTGGCCACAGTGAAAACCACCTGAGCATGAACTTTGCGCGTTCATAAATGTGGCACATCTGGAGATAATGTGTCATTATAGTGAAAAAGTGGAACAATAGGAGAGATATGGCAAAGCAGGCAAACAAAATAGAGGTTCGTCTTAGCGCCCAGGGGCGCGTTGTCATCCCGGCTCCCCTTCGTCGCGCGCTTGGTGTGTCCAAGGGAGACAGTCTTCTTGCGCATTTGGATGATGACCGGCTCGTTCTTGAAAAATCAGAAACAATCAAGCGAAGACTCAAAGCCAGGTTTGCAAAAGTTGGTAAAGGCAGAAGCCTTGCAAAGGATCTTGTTGCGGAACGGCGCGAAGAGGCGAAAAAGGAGCTTGAGAAATGAAATGCGTCCTCGACGCATCGGCGCTACTGGCTTTTTTGCAGGATGAGCCTGGCTCAGAAGCAGTCGAGAACGTGCTTGAAGAGGCCAGCATATCTGCTGTTAACTGGTCCGAAGTCGTGCAAAAGTCTGTTGGAAGCGGAGTGGATATTAACGGGATGAGAGAGGAGCTTGAAGCTCTTGGAGTATCTATAGCGCCTTTCGACCAAGCGCAAGCAGAGGCTACTGGCCTTTTATGGAAGAAAACAAAGCGTCATGGCTTGTCATTAGGTGACCGCGCCTGTCTTTGTCTCGGCAAGAGTCTTAAGGCCACTGTTTTTACAGCAGACCGGGTTTGGAAAAAATTGAAGATTGGGGTAGATATCCAAGTCTTGCGATGACCTGATATTTTGAAAGAAAGGGTATCACGCCTTACAATAGGGTTGCAGGCTGTGAGAGATGGGGTGCGCTCCAACATAGGTGGCAATAAATATCGGTTGATAACAGTTATTCATTTCAACAGAGAAAAAATCTTTATCAGGAACGTTCTCACACATAAGGCATATAACAAAGGAACGTGGAAAAAAGGATGTGGCAATGACTAAAACACTCGAAAAAACAACTCAGGCATGGAAAGAAGCTAAACAGACACTTTCTGTCCTGCGCTCTGAAGTAGAGTATGATCGCCTTGTGTCTATTTTAGATGAATTGCTTGATAAAGTTGGTAACAATGAAAGACATCCTTTGTCGAGACTAGCGGAGACAATCGCTACTTTAATTGAAGCTTTCGAGAACGAGCATGTTCAAATGCCGGAGGGGAATGCTGTTTTAGTACTACGGTTGTTAATGGAAGAGCATGGCCTTAAGCAAACGGATATGAAAGAAATTGGCTCTCAGGGGGTTGTGTCCGAGGTATTGGGCGGTAAAAGAATATTAAATACGACCCAAATTAAGAAACTGGCAAAAAGATTTCATGTCACGCCTGCTGTTTTTATAGATTAAATATTTGTAACGTATACGAGGATTTTTGCTGTAACAAGTTGGATTTATCTATGGCATTTTCTGAAATTGATTTACAACGAATCAAACGTGAAGTAGGCGGTCTTTGCAAGAAAAGATCACCCACGCACCTTCGAGACAAGCTCAGAACCGAATACAAAATCGAGGGCAATAGCATCATCCTGTATGAGGTTCGTCCACAATGGGATGACCCAAAGATATTTCGTGAACATCCATTCGCAAAAATCACCTTTGTCAAAAGCAAGAATATCTGGAAACTTTATTGGCAACGAGCTGATTTGAAATTTCACAGGTATGACCCAAAAGAATCAGCAAACCAGCTTTCTGATTTGGTAAAAGAAATCGACAACGACCCAAATGCTTGTTTTTTTGGGTGAGTGGTGCAGTGAAACTTTATTTCCGAGTTTTTCCTCACTCCCCAACCACGATAAATTTGGGCGCTAGAAGGAAGTTAGTTGCAGTAGTATAGTGGGCCCCTATAGATTTAATCAAACTGAGCGTAGAAACTGCGAGATGGTTCAGGATTCCCTAATATTTACGAGGGTAATGGGGAAGGATTTAGTAAAATCTAAATATCATCATTTTTTAACAAAAGTCTCCACTAAGCCAGAATCTAAATTAACCCATTGATAAATTGGTAGCCCCAAGGGGAGTCGAACCCCTGTTTCCGCCGTGAGAGGGCGGCGTCCTGGGCCACTAGACGATGGGGCCATCTTAAGTGGCGTGAGTGGTAATTCTACATTAAGTCGGCCAATTAATAACAATAAATTTCGCCCGGCTTATCTGCGCCCGACGGCAAGCGGATGATTAAACACGGCGCAACAGGCATCATTTTTGGAATCACCCTTTGCGGAGCCGTTGCAAGGTTTTTATTTCCCAAGCTGTCTGCGAAGAAGGGAGGCAGTGGAGGCAAGCTCGTCAGACTCCGGGATTGCCTCCACTCCCTTCTCCAGGATTTCAAGCGCCATCGCTGGATCGCCACTGTTTAATGATTGTTCCGCAGACAAAAGAACCCATTCGTGATTGTCCGGCTCGGCCAGCATCAACTCTCTTAAAATAAAATCTATCGGACTGTCGCTCCCGGCCCGAACGTTCACCCATTCTTTCATCATTTCGATATCTGTAAACCCTGATTCGTAAAGTTTCTGGTAAATGATATCGGCAAGCTCCACTCGCCCATGCGCTATCGACTGTTTTGCCAGCAGGCGCGCCACATCGGCGACCTGCTTTATTTTGATCGGCGCGCTCCTTGCGCCCATGCGCCTTACGCTGTTTTCCACGCCGCCCCACAGCTGACCGTTAAAATTGTGGAGGGCGTCGGCTATATCCGCTTCCGGCGGAGCCTCCACGTTTATCGATCCTCGCTCTTTTCTTCTTCCCTTAAGCTCGATCATATCTCTATAAAGCTTTTCATATTTCAAGAGGCAGGCCCGGCCGGAAAATTCTTTCTCCACTTTTTCTCTCGCCGATCGTCTCATCTCCAGCCATTTTAGAGAGCCGTGAACGCTTATAGCCTCCTTTATAACTTCCTCCACAGCCCTTCTATCGCCAGCGTCAACAAGCCATCCGTCCACGCCGTGGGTCACCATCTCCGCCATCCCGCCATCGTCCGCCACTATCGGCAGGCATCCTGACGCCATCGCTTCAAGAACGATAAGGCCGAATGGCTCTTTAATGGAAAGCATCACCAGAAAATCGGCCTGGCGGTAAAGCTTGGCCATATCGGAGCGAAGGCCCAGGAACTTCACCCGATCCGTCAATTCTCCCGTCTGGCCGCGCCCCGCCAACCACAGCTTTGCGCCCGGATCGATACGGGCGATATCGTCGGCGATTTCGTCGAGATGAAAATACATTTTCTTTTCACGCCTTGTTGATTCGAGCATGACAATATTCTCGCCGGTATCGGGATCGTCGTTAAACGGAAAATTCTCAATATCTATCCCGTTATGTATCACCGTCGTTTTCTCCCTGAACGGCTGGGCCTTTCTGACGGTTTCGGATACACAGACGGATACGTCTATGTTCGGATAAATCTGGCCAGGCTCCGTAAGGTGCATAAGCTCTATTAGCACAGGAGCGCCAGATGAGCGGGCCGCTTCGCAAACCAGCGGATCGAACCCGCCGGAGAACTGAACGATATCCGCGCCGGCCAATAACGGAAGTAATTTCTCGAACCGGCTCTCATCACCGGTATAACGAAAAAGTATGGACGGGTCGTAAAGTTTTACGCCGGGATCGTTTTTTCTTACAGCCACAAAAACCGGATCGACAATGCTACGGTCGATGTAACGGTTGTAAAGAGCGTCCATTCTTTCGATGCCGCCGCCGATGCCGGTGGACATGGCGCAGTGGACAAGTTTTAATGGCGTCTTATCTTTAACGTTCATCCCGGCCTAATGTAAAATCCCTTTGAGCCTTGCCTGCTCTTCGAATATAGCCTCAAGACCTTTTGTGATAGCTTGCGCGTCATAGCTTGCGCGCGCCTTGTTGTATCCGGTAAGCCCCAGCTGTCTTGCGCTTTGCGGGTTCGACAAAAGGGCTATCAGGGCGTCGGCGTACATCTGCGGATCGACGGCCACTATTCCGTTGTAGCCGTTGTTGATAAGCTCGGTCTGGGCGCTGTCTTTTATCGGCGTGGTCTGATGGGTCACCACCGGCAGTTTGGCGGCCATCGCCTCGGCGAGGACAAGGCCGAAGGTCTCGCCCATATCGGCGAAATGCGCGAGCGTGGAAATACCGGAGTAAAACTCCATAACTTCCCTCTCGTCGGTGGTCATGGGAAATTCGACCAGACATTTCTCAACTCCCATCTCCACAAACTTGTTTTTCACCTCAGGTGTCGCTCCTATTACATGAAACTTGAATTCGGGAATGGCCTTGAACACGACAGGGAGCGCCTCTAAAAATTTAAAGTCCCACTTCGTGTTGTCGGCCCTGCCGATGCGGCCAATTATTTTTTTTGAAAAATCCCGGTCATCGAATCCGAAACTGTCGAAATTATCAATCTCCACAGGATAGTAAAGCACCTCGTATCTTGAAGTTACCAGGGGGCGTTTAAGCCACATCTGGTAACGCCACGCGCAACTGTAGGATATAAATATATGGCAGTCGATAAGGTCGTTCTCGTCCGAGTCGTCCAGCCTGCCGAAAACGTTATGCTCCACAACCACAGATACCCCGGCGTCGTGAGCGGCTTTTATCGGCCCCGGCTCTTTCCATCCCGCTCTATGGATGTGAAAAATATCAGCGTTCAGGCTTTCAAGGCGCTCCTCTAAACGCTTCGGCTCGATTATCTCCGTTTCAATCCCCAGATCTCTTATGGCCTGCTCGCGGCCGCTTGCCGGATCGCTTTTAAAGGAGATGACCGATATATCGAACTTGTCACGATCCAGATATTTACAGAACGTATATACGGTTTTTTCCGTACCGCCGAATCCCAGGCCCGGAGTGAATTCGACTACTTTGAGCTTTTTCATTGGGAAACCATTATATAGCAACGTAAGGTTTTTACTTTACCGATCAATCTTACTTTTCAGCAATTCGCAGGTTTCTATCAGGGTTTTGGAATCAGGGAATTTGAGCGCGCCTTCTTCTAAAATATCAAGAGCTTTTGTTATGTTCCCCGTCTCAATGCTCTCTTCGGCCAGAAGCAGAACGATTTCCGGATCGTCATGCTCAAGGTTTCCCAGCTCTTTTATGATAAATTCCCTGCCATCCCCCGGTGGAGTTATCTCCAGCCACTCTTTCATCCAGTCGGCTCCGTGATAGCCTGAGCCATATATTTTTCTGTAAATAAGTTCTGCAAGGTCATTCCTGCCTCTCGCTTTTACGTGCTTTGCGAGCCTTTGCGCCACAAGCGCCAATCTCGGAATTTTAATGGGTTGCTCGCGTAACGCCATTGTCTTTACAGACTCTGTAAAACGATCAAGCCGCCCTGCGTTCAAGTGAAACAAAGCGTCGGCTATATCCACTTCGGGAGCAGGCGGCGCCTGCGCCGGGCCTCGTTTGATCCTCCTCCCCTTTTTCTTTATCAAATCGAGATAAATATTTTCGTATTGCTTGACGCATCGGGATATCGAAAACCTCCGCTCCACCGTTTCCCTCGCCGATGCGCGCATGTTTTCCCACTTTGCGCTGTCCTTTTTTTTCAGCGAGACCGCCTGCCCAATTGCGTTAAGCGCTTCGTTTTTGTCGGAAGGACAAACAGTCCATCCATCCACCCCGTCTGTCACTATTTCGGCTGGGCCACCTATATCAGGAGCGATAGGCAAACAGCCGCACGCCATAGCTTCAGCCACAACAAGACCGAAAGCTTCTTTTTCGGTAAATAAAACAAGCGCGTCCGCTTTGCTGTAAACCGTTTCGATATCTTCTATTAGCCCCAGGAATTTCACCCTGTCCGTAGACGGCAAAGTCTGCCCCGCTCCCGCAAGCCATATCTCTATATCGGGATCAAGCGATAAGACCTCATCGGCTATCTCATCGAGATTAAAACAGGATTTCACCCTGTTGGAGGCCTGAAGAAGAATAATTTTGCCGTCATGGCGCCCTCTTTTTGTGAAAGCAAACCTGTCTAAATCAATTCCGTTATAAATGGTGGTGGCTTTCCCAGGCTCCGGTTGTGTTTCAAGCACACTTTTTGAAATACAAATGGAAATATCAATATGAGGATATAGTCCTCCAGCTTCAATCGTCCGCAACGACTCCACCAGAGCCGGAACGCGCGCGGCTTTCGCCGCTTCGCACACCATAGGGTCAAAACCGCCCTGAAACTGGACGATATCAGCCTCAGAAAAATAATTTACAAGATTTTCGAACCGGTTATCTACGCCCGTATATTGAATCTTTATCAGATTTTCAAACAACCTCTCAAACCTGGGCTCGCCCGGATCTTTTTCGTCCGCTATCACAAGTGTGAGATCGAACAACTCACGATTAATGAGCCGGTAAAGATTCCTGTCACTCTGTGAGCTTCCAGAATGCCCGGGGCCTCCGGCCCAGGAGGTGCAATAGACAAGTTTTAAAGGGCGTTTTTGATTCGTCATGCTATCTATGTTCATCGAGGGAAAAATAGCGACGCCTCGTCGGCGCTACGACAGAAACTCCGGCAATAAACATGGCCGGATGAATTTGTCATAATTATTCTCTAATTTTACTTTTTAACAATTCGCAGGTTTTAAGCATCTCATCAGATTTGGGGAACTTAAGCGCGCCTTTTTCCAGGATATCAAGAGCCTCGATCAAATTTCCCGCCTCGATGCTCCGCTCCGCCATGAGCATTACGATCTCTGGATCGTCAGGATAAAGCTTTTCGAGTTCCGCAAGAATAAATTTTCTTTCATTCCCCGGCGGCGTGATATAAAACCAGTCTTTCATCCATTGCGCGTCACGAAACCCTGAAACATACATTTTTTTATAAATCAGATCCGCAAGGTCGTTCCTTTTTCTGAATATAGCGTGTTTGACCACCTTCGCCACCGCCCATCCGAAAAGCGGCACGCGAATCGGCTGTGTGCTTTCGGCCATGCGGAGGATATGCTTCACCGCCCTGTCCCAATGCTCGTTCGTTAAAAAAACCGCGGCCTCGCCAATCTCCGCCTCCGGTGTCGGCTCCGCTTTGTCTGGCCCCGGCCTAGACCTTCTGCCTTTACGGGTTATGATGTCGATATATATTTTTTCGTATTCCGCCACGCATTTTTCAATGGTAAATCTGTTTTCCACCTTCTCCCTGCCCGCCAGACGGATCGACTCCCATCTTTCCGACCCTATCATAAAAACCGCTTCGCTAACGGCGGCCACGACGGCCCGCCTGTCGGTCTTAGGAGCTAGAAAACCGTCCACACCGCGCGTTACTATCTCCGAAGGGCCGTCTGTTTCGGAAACGACGGGCACGCATCCAGAGGCCATCGCTTCCACCACAACAAGGCCGAACGCTTCTTTTTTAGTAAAATGAAACAGGATATCAGCGCTCCGGTATATTTCCGCCATGTTCTCCTGGACGCCCATATATTTAATTCGATCAGTCGAAGCAAACGTCTGGTTAAATCCGGCGAGCCAAAGCTCGACCCTGGGATCTAAAGCCAGAATATCATCAGCGAGATCGTCTAGATGAATGATCGATTTCCCCCGGTAGCCCACTTGAAGGATGACTATTTTCCCTTCATTAGTGGCTCGCTCCTCCGCGAATGGATATTCGTCTACGTCTATTCCGTTGTGGACGACTCTTGCCCTTTTCTGATCCGGCTGGTTTTTCTTTACGGTCTCGGAGACGCATATGGAAAGATCGATATAATCAAAAATCAGCCCGCTCTCGAAAACATGCATAAGCTCGATTAGCGCCGGAACACCGGCGGCCTTGGCCGCCTCGCATACAACAGGCGCAAAACCACCGTAATACTGCACAATATCCGCGTCACGGAAAAGCTCCACAAGCTTATCGAACCTGTTGTCCAAACCGGTATATACATACGATATTGGGGCGTAGACGGCTTTTTGGAAGTCTTTTTCTCTCGTGGCCACGAAGACCGGCTCTACCAGGTCCCGGCTAAGGAACTTGTAAAAGTAGGAGTCCATCCTCGCTACTCCCCCGACCATAGGGACATCCCATGTAAGGCAATGAACAAGTTTTAGAGGTTTGTCTTCTCCGGCCATACGCAAGAACACCTAAAAAAATTAAATGAGGGGTTTCAACCTGATATCGAAGTCTTAAAACTCCTCATTGAATCAATCTCAACAGCGCCTTAAGTTATGGAGAGATTACAACCTGATATCGAAGTTAGAGAACTCTCCCGTGGCTTTTTTCCAGGCCACTTCAACGTCCGTGACCTGGGCGTGTTCGGGGCCTTTCCAGAGCCAGGTTACAAGCTTGTCCACTTTGCCGCGATCCCCCTCGCAGACGATTTCCACGCGCCCGTCCCTCAAGTTTCTGCCCCATCCCGCAATACCGCCGATCCGGTCCGCTTCGCTCACAACGCTCGCCCGGTAAAAAACTCCCTGGACTACGCCGGATACGAAAATATGGGCCCTTGATTTTTCCATCGCCCCAGTATTATGAAACAAGCATGCCAGCCATTACCGACTTTATGAGCCCATCGCCAACCGTTGTATCGGTTTCTTTACGATATCAAGAAGCCGTATAAGCGGTTCGCCGAACCTGGAATAATAGACTTTATATATAAGCGCTTTTTTTAAAGAGCGCGTCTTATACACGTTGTAGGCGAAGCTCCGGTAGCACTCCAGTATCTCCCGCCTGCTAAACAGCGGCATGTTAAGAGGCGTGTCGGTTCTTGAGATGAAATCATCGTTGAGAAAATCGGGCGAGAGAAAACCTTCTTTTATGGAGATATCGAACAACGCCGTGCCAGGGTACGGGTTGAAGATATAGCAGACCAGGCTGTCGGGGTTTAGCTCACGATTGAGAAGTATGGTCTCCTCATGCATCTTGCGCGTCTCGTAGGGAAAGCCGACGATGTTATACGACTTTGTTTTGAGTCCTGCTTTCTTGGCGTCGGCGAACGCCTGGATGATTTTTTTGTTGGTCATTTTACGGTTCAGCGATTTGCGTCTCAGCTCCTGGCTACCCGACTCCACTCCCATAGCCACCCGTGTGCATCCCGCGTCGATCAGGTTTTTAAACGTCTCGTAATTAGCGCTCTCCACGCGGGTGGTCACCTCGAACGGAAGGTCAACTTCATGTTTGTACGCCTCGCAGAACTCCTTGACGAATTTCCGATCGATAGTAAAAACGTCGTCAGCGAAAAAAATTGATTTTATTTTGTAGCGGGACACAATTTCCTTAATCTCCGCGATGCCGTTCTCGACGCTTCTGAAACGGACATATTTCCCTTCCTGCAGGCCGCCCATGGCAGGAGAGCCGCAGTAGTTGCACTTGTAGGGGCATCCCCGCGACATCATGACGGTGGCCCGGTCATAGTCCGACGCTACTACCTGCTGATAGTTGAACATCTCCCGGTCGCCGAACGGTATGGCGTCGAGATCATGCGTGAACTGGCTCTGGGGGTTTTGTTTTATGGAGCCGTCTTTAGCTTTGACCCAGAGACCGGCGATACCGGAATAATCCTCCTTTTTATGTAGAGCCGTTACCATATCCAGCAACGGCTTCTCACCCTCTCCAACGCATATGGCGTCGAGACCGTCTGTGTCTTTCAGGAATTCAGGGTATAACGAGGCGTGAGTTCCGCCAGCGATCTGCAAAATACCCTTATCCTTCATCTGTTTAATCAGTTTGGCCGTATACCTGGCCTGGGAGGAGTCTGAGGTGTAGGCGAGGATATCCGGCCCGAACATTTCGACATGAGCTGAAAAACCGTCAGGATCCCACTTGTCGAACATGTAATGGAGCCCGGTCGCATGACCGGCGTTTTTCAGGACGGAAGATAGGACTCCAAGCCCGAAATGATAACTGCGCGCTCCGCCTTTGACATCGATATCCGTGTAAACGAATAAAATTTTCATTTAATTAACGATTCGAATCCTGTTTTGAAATAACTCAGATATGGACTAGTTTGAGACGCTGGCCGGGATTTGTCAACTGCGGTAAACAAGCGGCGCCATCATTCTTTATGTTGATTTCCAACCCGATAAGTTAAACTTGTCAGACATTAACACTGGCGTATGGAATATATAAAGTGAGCGAAAAAGATAACAGGATAGATATTCAGATACAACGCGAATCGGACAAGCAGGGGAAGTCCAGTCTTAAAAAGTATCAGGATATGGTTGTCGGGAATCGTTCTTTCTGGTTTCTGTTCAAATTCGAGATGATCGCCCTCCTTTTCTCACGGGCGCCAGGGGCTCTTGGAATGTTTCTGCGCGGAGTTTTCTACCCCATGATTCTTCGAAAAGTCGGCCGGGGAGTGGTATTCGGCGCGGATGTCTGGTTCCGCCATCCATCCAAGATAAGCATAGGCGACGGAGCCATCATAGACGACGGAGCTTTAATAGACGCCAAAGGCTCTGATAACCGTGGCGTGTATATAGGAAACAAATGCTACATCGGGCGAGGGACTGTGCTGAGCTGTAAAAACGGAGATATTTACCTTGAAGACTATGTAAATCTGTCAACCTGGTGCAACATATCCTCGAATTCCAAAATCAGAATCGGAGAGAAGACTCTGCTGGGCCCTTATGTCGCGGTTTTCGCCACATCGCACAACTTTGATGATTTAAGCGCGCCCATTCTCGAACAAGGCTGGACAGGCAAAGGGGTCGCAATAGGAAAAAACTGTTGGCTGGGGGCGAGAGTGTCTGTCCTGGACGGGGTTACCATCGGTTCGGATTCGGTAGTGGGAGCGGGAGCGGTCGTAACGAAAGATCTGCCGCCGGCCGTTATAGCGGTAGGGTCGCCCGCCAGGGTGGTAAGGCAAAGGGAAAAAACGCTGTAATTATTTACAGGGTCCAGGGCCGACTCTCATCCATATACACAAAATACACAAATCATGTTTTATGTATCCGAAACAAAAAAAACCGGCCAGAAA
>ENA-ORDP01000459-ORDP01000459.1-marine-sediment-metagenome-genome-assembly--contig:-NODE-459-length-26678-cov-10.323405_pt1 | contig 26678 bp, 26 predicted proteins | sample MGYA00248627_ERZ508539 | MGnify/ENA primary metagenome ERZ508539 (study PRJEB26208, sample SAMN05571518) | marine sediment metagenome | biome: deep sea; feature: Hydrothermal vent; material... | reverse complement strand
TAGAGCAGTGGAATCATAATCCACGTGTCGGGGGTTCGAATCCCTCCCCCGCTACAAATTTAAGGAGAAAATTATGTACACATTTTTGATAGTTCTGGCTTCAATAATATCAGTTGTATTGATGATAATTGTTTTATTGCAGTCTAGCAAAGGCGGCGGTTTAGCAGGTACTTTTGGTGGAGCAGGTAACATGGGCTCAATGTTCGGAACAAGAAGAACCGCTGATTTTTTAAGTAAAGCAACTTGGTGGTTAGGCGGCGGTTTGTTGGTTATTTCAATTGTTGTAAATTTATTCTTTCTGCCCGGTCAATCAACACAATCTCAAAGAGATAGTATAATTCAGAGTTCCGGTGAAAACGCAATACCCCAAGAACCTTCTTTGCCACAGCGGGCTCCATTACCGACTACTACAAAAAAACCACCGGTAAAAAAATAAAATTTGTTTTATAATAAGCCTTGAAGGTTATTTCTTTGAGGCTTTTTTGTTTTAAATAACCGGTTGTTTATAGGACTTCTATTATTTTATCTAAATATATTACATCAAAAAAAAAATAATTAAATAAAATTCAGGTACACTATGCCAAAACAAAATGAGACTCTTAAAGCCTATCAGAATGAAAAATTTTTAAATTCTGCCGACGGAAGAATAATAAGAATGCTTGCTGAATTCCTTGAACCGCAAAGCAGGTTCCGTAAACAAAAGATAGTTGACACAATTGTGTTTTTCGGTTCAGCAAGACTAAAATCAAAAAGAGAAGCAACTTTAGAATACAATAAATTTAAAACAATGGATGCAAACAGCAACCCGGATTTTGCTGAAAAATTAAGAAAAGCACAGCATCACGTAAGAATGTCAAAATATTATGAAGATGCTGTTCAGCTTTCAAAAAGATTAACCGAATGGTCTTTAAAATTAAATACTAAAGCAAGTAGGTTTACAATTTGTACAGGCGGCGGTCCCGGAATAATGGAAGCGGCTAATAAGGGAGCCAAGCTTGCTTGCGGTAAATCTATTGGACTTAATATAAGTATACCTTTTGAACAGTTCGTTAATAAATATGTACCAAAATCTTTAAGCTTTGAATTTCATTACTTTTTTATGAGAAAGTTTTGGTTTGCATATCTTGCTAAATCATTGGTCGTGTTTCCGGGCGGTTTCGGTACTATGGATGAATTTTTGGAAATACTTACTTTAATGCAAACCGGTAAAATAAAGAAGAAAATGTTGGTGATTGTATATGATGAAGAGTATTGGAAGTCAATAATAAATTTTGAAGGGTTGATTAAGAACGGAGTTATTAGCGAAAATGATATGAAGCATTTTAAGTTTTGTAATTCAGTTGATGAAACATTTAAAACTATTACCGGGTATTTAAAAGCCAATTACTTGGTATCAACTTGGAAAGAGGAAATAGAACCTAAATTGCATATAGTATAAAAAAAGCCCCTTAAAAAGGGGCTTGACAATTAGTCTCTGTATCTTGAGCGTTTTGCTCGGCGGGCAGCTTTAATTTTTTCTTGTCTTTTTTCTATAGATGGCTTTACAAAAAAAGTTCTTTTCTTGAATTCCTTCAACACACCTGATCTTTCATATTTTTTCTTAAATCTACGAAGTGCTTTGTCTATAGACTCATTTTCACCAACTGTAATTCCTACCAAGTTATTTCACCTCACTTACGGTATTTTAAATGTTTAAAGATTCTATTAATTTTTTTAATCCTGACTTTTGAAATTCAACCGAAATTGAATCTTGTCCGTTTGACGTTTTTTCTTTTGATAATACTTTTCCAAAATCATTCCAACCCTCGTGAAATATAGCTTCACCTATAGAGTAAGTTTTACTTGGAGAATAGCTGGTGCATTCTTCTTCTTCAATTCCCTCCAAAGAAACTTTGGTTAATTTCACATCATCAACTAAATCAATAATCATAGTCTGTTTACATTTTTTACATTTTGCCCAACGTTTGTTTTCTTCTTCCGTGTTTATAACATCGCCTGCAAGTTCCATTTTTGTAATTGTGTTGCAAACGGAACAAAATGCTTCAACATTCTTTAATCTTGCCATAATTTATCATTCCTTAAAAATATAGGACTTTAAATATATCAAAGAAATGAGCTTTAATCAACCTATTTGCTTGTTTAATTATTTAATACAGATGGCTGTTTATAGTATGTGGAAGCGAACTTTAGTTGATATTTTTGGGGAAGTTCTTCTTCGGAAAAATTTGAAATTAAAACGCAAATATTATTTTTTACTTTAGTCATAATCGTTAATAAATTTCCAAAATAAAGTCGATACTGATTACCGTTTTGCAGGTACTGATACAGATCATTTGTAATAAACATTTTGGGATATTCTTTAAAATATTTTTGATCTACTTGAAACATATACAAAAAGTTACCGTTCTTATCTTTATAAATATGGTGTGCGAATTTTATACCTTTATATATTGAAATAAATCCCCCGACTAATTCACTGTTTTCTAAAAGAGTAATCTTTGTTGAATAAGAGACACCATTAGCTTTAAAAAACTCTTGTAATTCTTTAGGATTGCTGGAATACACTTGAATAGACATTTTACCCGAAACAATATTTTGGAAATTGTTAACTGCTTGTATAAACATGTTTTGAGGTTGACTTTTTTCAGGTGTTGTATTTCTAACTGTATTTAAGGGAGGACCATTGAGAATTAATAATGCAACAGCAAGAAAAACTACGGCAAACGTGCTGTAAGCAATAAATCGTTTAGATTGGATAAATGATAATTTACTTAGTTGATTGGAGCGTTTTTGTCTAACACCAATTTTTTGCAGTAATTCATCTTTTTGTTTTACCGATAGTTCTGCCGGAGAAATTTTATTTCTTATTGTTTTCTTCAACAACTTAAGAGTTAAAAATTCAAATTTTAATTTTGTATCACTATCAATTTTTTCAGTGATTTCTTCCTTCTTTTTTGCTTCGGTTATTTCACCGTCAATTAAAGAAGAGATTTCATCAAAATGAATGTCATCCTTCATTTCTATTCCCATAATTACTTGTTTTCAGTGTAACCATTATTTGATGCATACTTATAAAGTTTTGCAAATAAAATTTTTCTTGCTCTGTGTAACCTTGATCTAACGGTACCGATTGGAGCATTTGTTATTTCGGCGATTTCTTGGTAAGAAAATCCTTCCAGGTCACAGAGAACAATTACAGTTTTAAAATCTTCTGTAAGAGACGCTATTGCCTCACTTATTTCATCACCGAGGAGGTTCTTAAAAATTTCCTCTTCAAGGTGATTATTATTTACAAATGAAGCTTTTATCTCCTCGTAAAAATTTTCAATATCATTGTAATCAACTTTTTCAGGCTGTTTTGAGCGTTTCCTGTAATCGTTGATATATGTGTTTTTCATTATCCGAAACAACCAGGCTTTACAATTAGTTCCCTTCTCAAACTTATCAAAAAATCTAAATGCTTTCAGGTATGTATCTTGTACCAAATCGTAGGCATCATCCCGATCAGTAGTTAGACTAATTGCAAAATTATACAGTGCATCTAAATGAGGTTCTGCTTCTGATTTGAAAGAAGCCTGTAATTGCTTATCGTTATTTAATATTGAAAATAGTATCGGCAACATTAATAAAAAATATGTTTAATTCTTAATGATAAATTCTTCCGTTAATATTGGTATCAATTTCTTTACTTAAATTTATAAAAAAACCGTTTACAACCACAAAGTTAATTTTGCCGTTTTTGGAAATGACAAAATCAGCAGAGTTTTTTGTCTTAATTTTATTTTTTCTGTGTTCATTTCTAATAGAAAAAATATTAATTGGTAACGGAGAAAAATCTCCCCCTTCCGTTTCCTCTAAGACTACATTAGTGTAACCTTGTTTTAGTAAATTTACAACCATTGAATTACTCAACTCATTAATATTTTTAAACTTTTTATCATAGGTTTTACCAGGTACAATTTCGTATCCTTTTAAATTGTATTCCTCGTATCCATAAAAAGTTGAGAGGTCACCTATTCCGCCAATCTCTGATTTTTGAAGAAAGCCGGATCCACCTGCCGTATTTATCTCTTCCATAATTATTCCAATATCAGCAGTAAAATTTTGTTCGTTTTCTTTAAATGTTAAATTCCTCAAAACAGTATTGAAAAGTTTTTCTGCATTGTATGGAATATCTTCATATAAGGATAACTTAATATCTTCATAATTATTGTCAGCTATCATATAAAGTGCCGTTAGAATTGCAGTAAAATTTAGTTTTCTAATAAATTGTTTTTCAATATCGTTTTTACTTCCGCCGGATTCTATAAGAATTGTGCTGCTGCCCATACTTTGGAATACATCTCCGTAAGCTCGCTGCTCAAATTCATCGGAGTATCTTGCAATACAGCCCGGTATATATTCGGAGAGCACTTTGTACAATGCCCCGATTACTTTCATTGAGTTTTCTCTTTTTGTATTAAGAGATTTTTCTTTATTGAAAGCCGGGGCTAAAAATGAAAGTGTTGCCGGATTGCCTGTGTCCCCTGCAGAATATAAAATTCCCTGGTCGTGCAGATTAAATGAAAAAGTAGGTTCAATTTTTATGAATGATTCCATTAATATCCTGCCTTCCGGAGTTTGAAGGGCAAGGGCATCCCTGTTGATATCTATGTTATAAATGTTTTCTCTTTGGAATAATTCAGCACCGTCGGGATTTACCATCGGCAAAAAATATAAAGTTAAATTATTGAGTATCGTTTCTTTTATTTCTTTTAGTGATGAAGTGTCTGAGAAGAAATTAAAAATATCGAAAAGAGCCATTGTTGCAGTCGATTCGTTACCGTGCATCTGCGACCAAAGAAATATTTTTGTTTTTCCTTTGCCTATGGAAATAAGATTTAACTCCCGCCCAAGCACAGATGTGCCAACAAACTCGAAATTAAATTTTTCACCCGATTTAATTTTATCAAAAACCTTGAGCATATCGGAATGTTTAAACCTTCTGTGTGTAATACTTTTTTCTTGAAAGGAATCATATTTTTCAAAAATTTGGTCTGCAGCAATCTGTATTTTTTTCATTTTTATTTTTTAAGTTTTGACTAAAATATCTGTTAAATTCAAATATAACAGTTAACTTTATATATTTCTAATAAAAAGAATATTTATCAGGTGTAATATGGCAACAGAAAAACTGAAAATAGGTTCGCTTTTACCCGGGTTTAATTTAACCGGTGTTGATAATAAAGAGTATTCACAAGATTATTTTACCGGTTATAAAATTCTAATTGTGATTTTTAATTGTAATCACTGTCCGTATGTGCAAGCATACGAAGAAAGAGTGAAAGCGATTGTTAATGATTACAAAGGCAAGGGAGTCGGTTTAATTGCAATAAACTCAAATGATGATATTGGCTATCCTGAAGATTCTTTTGAAAATATGAAAGTAAGAGCGAAGGAAAAGAATTTTAACTTTCCGTATTTACGTGATGAAACTCAGGATACGGCAAAAGCATTTGGGGCTACACACACACCGGAGGTTTTTGTTTTTGATTCAAAGAGAGAATTAAGATACCACGGAAAAATTGACGACAACTGGCAGGAAGAAGATAAAGTGGCTAACACGTATTTACGTGATGCTTTGGACGAGTTGTTGGAAGGAAAGGAAATATCGGTTCCCGAAACATTTTCTATTGGTTGTACTATTAAATGGAAAAACTAATTTTTTAGCAAAGATATCAGGAACCTGAATAATACAATTTGTAATTTTTAGATTCTCACTTTGACAACTTTGTAAATTAGATGGAAAGATTAATTTTTTTTTACAAGATTCCCGATATCTTTAAGATATCGGGAATCTCTTGTTACTATTAATTTAAATTTTATTAGTTTTATTTATTTAAGAAAGTAAGGATAACTAATAATGCCGTATAGAAAACAACCGATTGTAAGGGGAAATTATTATCACATTTATAACAGGGGAAATAACAGGGAAAATATTTTCTTTGAAGATAGGAATTACGAATTTTTCATAAGAAGGATCAAAGAAAATTTTCCAGGTTATGCTGAATTGGTTACTTATTGTTTAATGCCTAATCATTTTCATCTTATTGCGTATATTATTTCTGATAAAGATTTTTACAAAGCACTGAGAAAAACTTTTATAAGTTATACAAAAGCTATAAATCAATTTCTTGGCAGAACGGGTCATCTTTTTGAGGGGAGATATAAGTATAAACTGGTACCGGAAAATAATTATCTTCTGCATTTATCGAGATATATTCATCTAAATCCAGTGAGAGCGGGTTTGGTTGACAAACCGGGGAAGTGGAGATACTCCAGCTATCTGACATATATCGGAAAACAAAAAGATGATTTTATTAAAAACGGAATAATTTTAGAACAAGTAAAAGATTATGAGGATTTTGTAATTAAATTTCAAGAAGAACAAAATTATTTCGTTAAACCACTAATGTTTGGTTGACAAGATTCCCGATATCTTTAAGATATCGGGAATCTGAACAAATTGTAATTTCCGTATTCCCTCTAACCCGGCAAACCCAACTTCTCTGAAAAATCGGATAAAATTTTATGTGGTTGTGGTGAAATGCAAAATGAATAAAGGGGATAAAGTTTTGAACAGGATTTTACAACTTCACTTATAAAATCCGGGGATTGTACCAACTTATCGGATTTATCAATTCTCTTTGTTAAGACAAACATCTTCAATTCTTTCAGATAATGAAAATGTTTTTTTACATCAAAAACATCTGTCAATTTTTCTGATTCTTTTTTAATCTCCGACAAAGCAAACTGCTTATTGATTTTATATTTGGTTATCACTTCCTTAATATCATTTTCATAAGCATTAATATTTTCTGCAAAATACAAATCATCGCCTTTGGTTGCATTTATAAAAAGACCGTACTCAACAATATTTTTGTTCAAATAAACAAAAAACTCAGAATCCATTTTAAACTTGCCGAAATGAATAAGGAAATAATTTCGGTAGGGATCGCCTTTAGTAAATCTCATATCTTTGTTTATTCGCATTAATGTTTTGTTAAACTTTGGCTCTGTTCTTATTGAAGGGTTTAATAAGTTAAAAAAGCTACCGATATCAGATACAAAAGATCTGCAAGGAGTAACCAAATAATCTTGGTATTTGTCCTTGTGTTTATTGAACCAGGTGGTATTATTGTTCTTTTCTAAGTCAGATAAAAACTTAAATAGCTCTTTTGGAAATCCTGTAAATGGAGGGTATAAACTTTTCAATACATAAATCCTATGTTTATAGTGAGAAATATTCCGCCGAGATTTTTTCTAAATTTTCCAACTAACCCCTCAACTCCCTTGTCAAAAAGATGGATATAATAGTAACGAACATTCAAACCAATTAAACTTGACTTATCAATTCCGAAATTTGCACCGAAACCGATATGTCCGCTAAAAGCATATTTAGCGTGTGCATCACCGAATGCCTTGAAAAACTCCTGGTTGTTGGGAGTGGTAAAGACAAGACTTGGTCCTATACCAAAATTAATATACGGACGAAGGTTAGCATAAATATCTTTAGCAAATACTCTATATTGGAGTCCGAAATTTAATGGGATAATAAACACCCTGTTCTTTTTAAATAAAGTAAACGGCTGTAATGTAAAAGGATTAATTCTTACTATTTCCTGGTCATCCTTTGATTCAGACATTGATAAATCCGTGAAGAGAGTTAAATTATTCGATAGGTTATGTCTGTAAAAAGTACCGAACCCGATGCCACCTTCGCTGAAAATTACATTAAAACCGTAAGCATTATTCGGAAATATTATGGGCGGTTTTGCAGGAGCGAGTTTACCCATGTCTTGAGCATTTGCATTGAGAAAAGGGATTACTAATATTAGTATTATAATTAACTTTTTCATTTTCTTTCTTATTTTTATTTATAAAAATATATAACATTTAACAAATAGCAAGAGATAAATTAAATCATTTATGAATACTGAAATTGTGAGCAGTCCAAATTATTGGAATGATAAATATATTACTAATAACACAGGCTGGGATATAAAAAGTTCCAACCCGGTTTTTATAGATTTACTTACGGAAAACAAATTTATAAAACCCTGTAACTTACTTATTACAGGTTCGGGCAAAGGGTACGATGCAATTGCTGCCGCTAAGAAAAATTATAAAGTAACCGCTGTGGATTTTTCTGAAAAAGCAACTGAAATTGCAAAAAAAATGGCTGAAGAAAATTCAGTAAAAGTAAACTTTCTTCAAAAAGATATTTTTAATCTATCAAGTGAATACAAAAATTATTTTGACGCAGTTTATGATTACACGATTTATTGTGCAATTAATCCGGGAAGAAGAAAAGAATATGCAAATGTAATATCGGAAGTAATAAAACCAGGAGGTAAATTAATAGCTTTGTTATTTCCTGTTGACGGTCAGCCTGGCGGACCCCCTTTTAATATCGATATATTGGAGTTTTATAAATTATTCTCAAAATATTTTCAAATGGAATTTTCAACTTTTAACATAAACTCAATTAAATCGAGAAAAGGAAAAGAAGTTTTACAGATTTATAAAAAGAAATAATATGGCTCAAAATTTAGAACTAAAAATCAAGCTCGATTCCCCCAAAATTGTTGAATCAATACTAAAACAAAATAATGTTCCCTTAAGCGAAACCCTGCATCAGGAAGATATTTATTACTCTATTAAAAAAGGTCTGCTGAAGTTACGTATTGAGGGCAACAGCTATTCTCTTATAAAATATTTAAGGGATGAATCCGGGAAGAACCGCTGGTCTAATTTTGATATTATACAACTTACAGGCGGCGATGCTGAAAAATTTTTATCAGGTATTTTTACGGTTGAAACGATCGTTAAAAAAACAAGGAAGTTGTATTGGCTTTTTAATACACGAATTCACATTGACCAGGTTGAAAGGCTCGGTGATTTTTTAGAGCTTGAAACCATTGTTGATGGAAATCAAGATGATGCAAAATACAGGTTTGATAAAGTTATTAAAACACTAAACTTAGATACAGACAACCAAATCAGGTGCTCGTACCGGGATCTTTTATTAGAGAAAAAATGATACTCACTAAATCAAAAAACAAAAATATTAAAATCAATTCCGAGATTGACACAAGAATAAGAAATGGTGAAATCTCAAATCTACTTTTAATTGTACCGACAAATCGCAAGGTAAGATATTTAAAAAAAGAAATAATTACGTCCTCACCCAACGGTTCTGCACAAAGCATTAATTTAGAAACAATAAGTACATTTTCTACAAAGATAGTTTTGAACGATACCGACATCAGAAGGGCAGTGTTGAGTGAACCCGCTTCCTTTGTTTTGTTAGAGCAGGCATTTAACGAGATTGATCCGAAGTATTTTTCTAATTATAAAAACAACATTCCTACAGGCACGCTTCAGCAGATAAAAAATGTAATATCAGAGTATAAAAAGCACGGGATAACACCGCAAATATTAAGGAATGAATTCAATAAACTCAACGGTTCCGAAAGATTGAAAGCTGAAAACATAGCTGATATTTATGAAACATATCAAGCTAAATTAGAAAAGATACGGATTAAAGAAATAGGGGATATTTATAAAGAAATTGGTGAGTTATCTATCGGCGAATTTATAAAAAGATTTAGAGAGTTTTATCCCGAAGTAAATTTTATAGCTGCAAACGGATTTGATGAGTTCACTCAACCCGAGATAAACATAATGAATTTATGTTCCCAAATACCCGGCGTTGATTTATATTTTCACATCGATTACCAGGCTAATAATGATTCAATCTTTTTTCACTTAAATACGACTTATTTAAAACTGATGAAAAAAGGGTTTGATATTATTAAAGAGAAAGATGAAGTGTCCAAAAACCAATTTGAAAATTATATCAGGGATAATTTATTTAATTCAAAAAGTCCGAAAAATAAAATTGATTACAGTGAAAAAATATATATACTTGCTGCGTTGGATAAAGGAAAAGAGATTGAAATAATATCAAAAGAGATTAAAGACTTAATAACAAATCAACAGGTGCATCCGTCGGAGATTTGCATTGCTTTTAATTCCATTCAAAAATATTCATCAACAATTAGAGATGTTTTATCGACTTACGGTATACCGCTTAATTTAACGGACCGATTTACATGTAGCTCGTCACGCCCTGTTGTTTCCGTAATAAATATACTGGAAGTATTGGAAAATGATTTTTACTACAAAGATATTTTAAGAGCATTAAATAGCGGGTATTTAATGAATCTAAATATTAATTCGTCAAATATTTTAAAATCAGCCCGAAGCTTAAAAATAATTTCCGGGTTAAGAAATTGGATGAATACTCTAAAAGATGAAATCTATATACGTAAAAATAATACCGGCAATGAATGGGATGAGCTGTTAAGAATAGAAACTTTTGAAGATGCATTATCAAGCCTGCAAAAAATTCAGGGTCTTTTAAATCCGTTTGAAGATGAAATGACATTAAACGAATTCAAAGACAATGTAATTGAACTCATTTATAAACTGGAAATACCGATAAAACTTTCTGATGATACAAGTTTTAATGCCGAAAAAAATATTAAAAGTATGACAACTTTTATAGAAGTACTCGAGGAGTTGACAAATCTGTTTATAAGTCAATACGGTGAGGACAAAAAATTCCCGTTAAAATTTTATCTGAATTATCTCCGCACGGCTGCAAAATCCACAAGGTATAATGTAAAAGAAAAACCTAATTATGGAGTTCAAGTTACATCCATCAATGAGATAAGAGGTTTGAAATTTAATTATTTGTTTTTATCCGGTTTATGTGACGGTGATTTTCCCACCCGTTACCAGCCCGAAATATTTTTTTCGGGGTCATATTTTAAAAAGGAGAATCAACACCAGGCAAAGGAAAGATACCAATTTTATCAAGCTTTATGCAGTTGGGAAAAGAAACTTTACTTAACTTTTCCCTTAACGGATGAAAAGAAAGACCTCGTTAAATCGACATTTATTACGGAGCTTGAATCAATAATTAAAACATCAACATTAGAGCCCGGGGAATTCACAAACAAGATATACTCCAAAGAAGAGTTCTTAATTGAAGTCGGAAATAAAGGAATAGATTACTTTAACACAAGTATAAACAAGGAAGAATATGAATTTGATTTGGAAGAAATAGAAAGTGCTGTAAAAATTGACAAACTCAGAAGGGAAGACCCATTCGGCAATTCTTCTTTTAACGGTGTTATCGGTGATGATTTGAAAAAAGAAGTCGAAGAAAATCTTGCAGGTTACAAAGAGAAACAATTTTCTTATTCGCAATTAGAGACCTATGCCAAATGTCCGTACAAGTATTTTGCAGAAAGAGTTTTAAAGATTGAACCAAACGAAGAACCGACCGAGGAAATGGAATTCCACGAACTCGGTACACTTTTACATCTAATTTTATATGAATTTTATACCCGGCTGCAGAAAGAGGGAATTGTTTTAAGTGGCTGCGGTAATGCGGAATTCAATAAAGCAAAAGAACTAATATTTAAAATAGCTGAAGATAGAATTTCCGAAGCTTACTTTAATTCACCTTTGACTTTCTTTGAAAAGGAAAGAATACTTGGAATAGAAGGAAAAAAAGAAAATTCAATTTTATACAGATTTTTATTGACCGAAAGAGAAAACAATGACGGTTTTGTACCGACATTTTTTGAAACCGGTTTCGGACATTTTAGTAAAGAGACGGATGAAAGGCTATCTCTTTTAAAAGAGCTTAAAATCGGTGACGTAAAAATTAGAGGTAAAATAGACAGGATAGAATTGAACGAGGGAAAAGATAAATTTCAAGTGGTAGATTATAAACTAAGCGGTAAATCTCCCACACTAAAAAATTTGAGAGAAGGAATTGCCTTGCAAATACCTCTTTATTTATATGCCGCTAAAGAATTAATTAAAGCCCAAATAGAAAAGGACAGCAAGCCGGCAGGAGGAAAAATTTATTCATTAAAATATAAGAGTGACAAATTCGGTAAAAAACTTGTTAAACCGTTTAATAAAAGAAATTTTGATGAGACTGAATTAATTGAAGAAAACGAAAAGGTTATCGAAGAATGCATTGAGAACATCAAAAGATATGTAAGACACATAACAGAAGGTAAATTTAACCTTTCGACTTTAAGCAATAGGGAAAGTGAAATTTGTAGGTTCTGCGGATTCAAATCAGTGTGCAGAATACAGGAAGTAACATAATATTTTAACAGAACTAAAATTTAATTAACATTGTTGTTAAAATAAGAAACTAACTAAATACACAAACATATTTAAAAATATGAAATTTATAAAACCTCTTTTTATCTCTTTATTATTTTCGAGTTTAATATTATCTCAAACATTAAATGAAAGTAAAATAAAATCTGTCGGGCCTGTTTCTCGTATGCCGTATGGATTAACAAAGGTTAATTATCCCGGCGACAGCAACATAGACGTTACTTATTATAAATTAAATTTAACAGTTCAGTACAATCCGAACTATTTAATTGGTGCTGTAACTGTTGAAGCAAAAAGCACTGTGGATAGCCTAAATACATTTTTCCTTGATTTGCAAAATGTATTAAAAGTTGATTCTGTTATTTCAAATAATCAGTCATTGAATTTTTCTCAACCTTCAGGTTCGGCAAGATTAAATATTACTTTGGGCAAAGCTTTTAACACGGGTGAAAAATTTAGCCTGATTGTATACTACCAGGGTGTCCCCGGTTCAAGTGGATTCGGTAGTTTTACATTTGGTACTACAATAATAGGGCAGCCTTCAATTTATACTTTAAGTGAGCCATACGGCGCAAGCGACTGGTGGCCCAATAAAGATACTCCCGCAGATAAAGCAGATTCGGCGGATATTTGGATCACCACGAGAAGTGATCTTAAAGCAATCTCAAACGGCAACCTGATGGGAATAGTTGATAACGGTAACGGAACCCACACATACAAATGGAAAACAACTTATCCGATTGCACAATATTTAATTTCTATGGCAATTGCTCCTTTTGAAGAATATGATATTTATTTTCATTACAATTCAACCGATTCAATGCTTGTATCAAACTTTCTATATCCTGAAACTATGACGACATCCAACAAAGCTATTTTGGATAAAACTCTGGATATGCTCTCTATTTTTTCCGACAAGTACGGACCGTATCCTTTTCTAAAAGAAAAATACGGACACGCACAATTCGGTTGGGGCGGTGGAATGGAGCATCAAACAATTACATCAATAGGCGGTGTTAGCGAAGGATTGATTGCTCACGAATTATCCCATCAATGGTTCGGCGATAAAATAACTTGTAAGAATTGGGAAAGCATTTGGTTGAACGAGGGATTCGCAACTTTCTCAGAAGGATTGTACAGAGAATTTGAATACGGAAGGACTTTTTATGATAATTATATGTTTGGGAAAATGACTGCCGCTAAAAAAGCACAAGGTAGTATTTATGTTCAGAACATAAGTTCCGTTGGTTCTATTTTTAACGGTAATAGGTCTTACGCTAAGGGAAGTGTTGTACTGCATATGCTTCGGGGAATAGTAGGCGATGCTAATTTTTTTAATATAATGAAAACCTATGCCACGGACCCAAGCATTGCTTACGGAGTTGTGGTAACAGCGGATTTTCAAAGAGTGGCTGAATCAATTTACGGCTCAAGTTTAGACTACTTCTTTAGCGAATGGATATTCGGTGAAAATTATCCGAAGTACAATGTTGTTTGGGGGTATTCTAATTTGGGAAACGGACAGTATTCAGTGAACGTAAATATTAAGCAAACACAAAATAATAATCCGGTATTTTTTACAATGCCTGTTCAGTTAAAAATATCTATGGGTTCAACAGATACACTCGTTACAGTGTTTAATGATAAGGGTAACCAAAGTTTTAATATTACTGTAAACGGTTTACCGACCGGATTAATCTTTGATCCTAACAATTACATTTTAAAAGATGTTCTTGGTATTGTTACCGGGGTGGAAAGCAAAACCCTACCGAACACTTTTACTTTAAAACAGAATTATCCAAATCCATTTAACCCAACAACCACAATCAGTTTTTCCGTACCTGAAAAAAGTTTTGTCTCATTAGTAGTGACAGATCTTTTAGGCAGAAAAGTAGCTGAGTTGGTAAACGAAGAAAAGCCACAAGGAAATTACACAGTATTTTTTGATGCCGGTAACTTGCCTGCCGGCAGGCAAGAACTTTCCAGCGGGATTTACTTTTACACTTTAACAACAGGTAATTTTATTCAAACAAAAAAAATGATTCTTTTAAGATGAAAAGAAGTCTCCTTTTTTATTTTGATATTATTTCAAAATTCAGTAAATATTGATTCAGTTTGACAATTATTTTAAGGAATTTCGTTATGAACTTGAAATTCTCTTTTTTGATACTTGCATTAATTATTTTTGCTTCTTGTGAAAACCCAAGTAATTCTTCTTTAAAAAAACCACTCGTTTTGTCTGAGTCGGCATATATCCAATACCAGGATACGCTGTTTATTGAGGGCGAAAATGCATGGATATCGTTTGATTCTTTGCTGAACGACTCACGTTGTCCTGTAGAAATTAGATGTGTAATTGAAGGCAATGCAAAAATAGGATTTTCTTTTGGAAAAGGTGCACAAACGGCTAAATTTTCGTTAAATACAAACAAAGCCTTATTGAACGATACTACTATTTGGGGCTATTCCATTTCAATGCTGGATGTACTTCCTTTCCCCCAGATAAATGTCGCTCAAAAACCATCCGACTACTCGGCGAAAATTTTAGTTACAAAACAATAAAGAATTGTGTGAACTTTTAAGTAAATGTGTTGCAGGGCGTAGGAACAAGTCGTGACTTTGTCCCTACTTTTAGATATTATTTTTAATAAAGGAGGACTTACGAATCGTCTCTACGGTCTTGACAACCCAAAAGTTTTTTTTTATTTTTTGGGACGATAACCACTGCTAATTGGCAGTGGTAATTTTTTTTAAAAAAGTCATAAAAAAAGAGAATGAAATGGGAGAATCAGGTTTTGTTTATTTGACTAAAGAAAGATTAGTTGAACTTGAAAAAGAGTTAAAAGGGTATAAAACAACGGGCAGAAAAGAAATTGCTGCAAAAATTGCCGAGGCTAGAGCACACGGTGATTTATCAGAAAACGCAGAATATGATGCAGCAAAAGAAGAGCAGGGTTTATTTGAACTTAAAATAAGTAAGCTTGAAAGTGTTCTTTCCCGTGCAAGAATTATAGATCCGAAAAATTTTCCTAAAAACGAGATACATATTTTATCTAAGGTTTCTATTAAAAATTTAAAATCAAACAAAATTTTTAATTACATACTTGTATCTGCCGAGGAAGCTGATTTTCAAGCGGGAAAAATATCAGTAACTTCTCCCGTGGGTAAGGGATTGATGGGAAGTAAAATAGGTGAAAAAATAAAGGTACAAGCACCGGCAGGTATTTTGGAATTTGAAATTTTGTCAATTGAGTAACATAAATTGTGACGGATGAGGAGTATATAAAATTAGCTATTAGTATAGCAAAAAAAGGAAGCGGAAAAGTTAGCCCGAATCCGATGGTAGGTTGTGTAATTGTTAAAAACGGCAAAGTAATCGGCAAAGGTTATCATAAAAAGTATGGTGAACACCATGCGGAAATAAATGCTATAAATTCTGCTGTAACAAGCATAAAAAACTCCACCGTATATGTTACATTAGAACCTTGTTCAATTTACGGAAACACACCTCCCTGCACTGAAAGATTGATAAAAGAAAAAGTTAAAAGAGTTGTAATCGGCACAAAAGATCCCAATCCGCTTGTAAACGGAAAAGGAATCGCAATATTAAAGAAAGCAAATATTGATGTAAGCCTTGGCGTTAAAGAAAATGAATGCAAAGAATTAAATAAGTTTTTTAATAAATATATATCTGAAAGTATACCTTACATTACTTTAAAAGCGGCGGTTACTTTAGATGGAAAAATCGCCGATGAAAAAGGTAATTCAAAATGGATATCTTCTATCCAATCCAGGAAATTAGTACATAAATTAAGATCCGAATATGATGCAGTTCTAATCGGTTATAATACTTTTAAGAAAGATAATCCATCATTGGATGTAAGGCTTGTAAAGGGAAGAAATCCTCATAAAATAATTTTGGATTCAAAATTAAGAATAGATACAAACAGCAATGTTTTTAATTCAATAAAAGAAGAAAAGATTATTATAATTACTGCAGTAGAAAATAAAAATAATTTAAAAAAATTAAATGTATTGAAAAATGTAGGTGCAAAAATTTTGTTTATTAAAAAAAATAATGATGGTTTCTTAAATTTGAAAATGATCTTAAAGCAATTGGCTAAAATGAAAATAACTTCAGTGCTTGTCGAAGGCGGAAGCAAGGTATTTAATTCGTTTATTAAACAAAATTTATTTGATGAGTTAATGTTGTTTGTAAGTCCCAAAATTATGGGGAAAGGATTATCTTGGGCGGGTGATTTTAATATAGGTAATATTAAAAAGTCATTAAATTTTGAAATTATTGAAAACAAAAAAATTGCTGATGATATTTTAATTAAAATAAAAAAAAGGGGAAAATAATGTTTACAGGATTAATAGAAGAAGTAGGTACCTTAAAATTAAAAACACCTGAAGGATTGGGTGTAAAGCTATATTTTGAGGCAGGTAAAATTCTCGATGGTATTAAAATTGGAGACAGCATAAGTGTTAACGGTGTATGTTTAACAACAATAGAATTTGATTCAAAAGGATTTTCAGTTGAAGCCATAGAAGAGACCTTAAAAAAATCCGACCTGGGGGATCTTAAAATTGGGGACAGTGTTAATTTGGAAAGACCTCTTAAAGCGGATGCGAGATTAGGCGGACATTTTGTTTTAGGTCACGTTGATACTACAGGGAAAGTTGAAGAAATAAAAGAATTGACTAACAGCCATTATATTACGTTTTCATATCCAAGAGAATTTTCAAAATATCTTATCCCTGTTGGCTCCGTAGCAATTGACGGTGTTAGTATGACCGTAGCAGACTTGAAAGACGATACGTTTTCTGTGGGTATTATTCCTCACACTTGGGAAGAAACGATTTTTTCTAAAAAGAAAGTTGGTGATAGGGTTAATCTTGAGTTTGACGTTCTGGGTAAATACATAATTAAATTAACAGAAGAAAACTCAAAGTAATAAATTAAGATGAAAAAGATAGAACAAACAGCGCTAAAATTTATAGACAATAAAAATCTTATAAAGAAAGGTGACAAAATTCTTGTTGCTTTAAGCGGCGGTCCTGATTCCGTTTTTCTTTTATATCTTTTAATTAAATATAAGAAAAGATTTCAGATTGACATTGGCGCATTGCATATCAATCACAGAATTCGCGGGGTTGACGCAAAAAACGACCAGGAGTTTTGTGAAAAATTCTGTAAAAAAATGAGAGTGAAATATTTTTCAAAGAACAAAAATGTGAAATCATTTGCTTCAAAAAACAGTTTATCTCTTGAGGAAGCAGGGAGAAAAATCAGATATTTAGAACTGAAAAATACTGCTCAAAAATACGGTTATAATAAGATTGCCACAGCACATAACAGCGGTGACAATGCAGAGACAATGTTGTTAAATTTAATTAAGGGTACCGGGATCGGCGGTATATCAGGTATTCCCATTGAAAGGGGAAATATTATTCGACCGATACTGTGCTTAAAAAAAGAAGATATATTAAATTATTTAAATGAGTCGGGATTAAAATATAGAATAGATAAATCAAACTTGAGTAATGATTACGAGAGAAATTTTATTCGTAACAATATTTTACCGCTTATAAAAGAAAATCTAAATCCGAATGTCGAAGAGAGTCTATTTAAATCATCCGAAGTTTTTAAAGAGGTAAAAGTATTAATAAAAAACAGCTTAGACAAAGACTTTATAGAGTTTGTTAAAACCGAAAAAGATAAAATAGAAATTTTATTAACCAATGAAGCCGAAGAAAAAATCAAACAACTTAGTTTCATAATAAAAGATGCCGTTTCAAAACAATTTTCGGAGGAGCTTAATTTTAAGAATATCAATGATATTGTCGGTCTAACAAATAAAAGAATCGGTCAAAGAATTAATCTCCCTGGAAAAATAACCGCACAAAAAGAAAGAGGTGTGATTTTAATAAGAAAATATGGAACAAAGAAAGGTATCGTTTCATTTACGATGAAACCGGGTGAGGAAATCAAATTAAATTCTAAAAGTATATCGATAAAAAAAGTTAAGAATCTGAAAAATTTAAATTTTACAAATGACAGAAATATTGAATTTATTTCCGGTGACAAAATAAAGGGGAGTTTTAAAATTAGAAGATGGAAGGATGGAGATAAATTTTATCCTATAGGTTTAAATGGAACTAAGAAAATTTCGGATTATCTTACAGAGCAAAAAATCCCAAATTATAAAAAGCGGGAACAATTAGTCTTAACCAACAATAACAAAATTGTGTGGGTGTTGGGTTTAAGATTAGACGGCAGATTTAAAATAACATCAAATACAAAAAAGGCTTATTCTATATGTCTAAAATAGAAAACGATAAAGATAAACAGTTGGTAATCGGGAAAGAAATCTTTGTCCCTTATTTATCTGAAGACAAAATTCTGAAAAGAGTTAAAGAAATGGGTGAAGAAATATCAAAAGATTATAGGGGTAAAGCGCCTGTTTTTATTGGAGTTTTAAACGGTGCTTTTATTTTCCTTACTGATTTAATTAAAAATATCTCAACAGATTGTGAAATTGATTTCTTTAAATTATCAAGTTATGGAGATGCAAAAATATCATCGGGTAAAGTTAAATTGCTTAAAGAACTAAACTGCGATGTTGAAGGAAGAGATATTATTATAGTTGAAGATATAGTGGATTCCGGTTTGTCGATAAGATTTATTGAAGATTTAATGCAACAGCATAAACCTACCAGTATGAGGGTTGCATCACTTTTGGTTAAGCCTGATAGTCTTAGATATAACGTAAAAATTCATTATATTGGCTTTAATATTCCAAGTAAGTTTGTAATAGGATATGGCTTAGATTATGCCCAAAAATACAGAAATTTGAGAACAATCTATACCTTGAGTGAATAATTAAATAACGAAAACGTAAAATTTAGAATTATATTTATGGAAGAGAACAATAACCAAAAAAACAAAAATAAAAGCCCTTTAAAATTTCCAAAGGGTAATAAAAAACCTGGAAAACCTGACGATAATTTCGATTGGACTAAAATAATAAAAATGGTGTTTGGTTGGGGAGCAGTTGTAATTGCAGCAGTAATTTTTATGCAGCTATTTAAAGCAGGAACCGCGAACTATGTTGAGATTTCGTATAGTCAATACGAAAATTTACTCAATACAGATAAAATCACTAAAGCAACAATAATAAAATCAGATATAAACGATTATAATTTAAAAGCCACGTTAAGCTCTGAAGAATCTGTTACAGTCGGTAAAAAAAGTATAAAGACAAAAAATATTTCGGTATATATTCCCGAACCGATTCTAAAAGGTCAGGAGGTTATCTGGAAAGATAAAAAAATCAAATACTCTTTTGAAAAAGATTCGAATCAATGGTTGAACATACTTCTTGGGTTTTTACCTTGGATATTAATTATAGCTGTTTGGATTATTATTATGCGCCGTATGCAAGGTCAAGGCGGCGGAACAAAAGGGATTTTTTCTTTCGGTAAAAGCAAAGCTAAACTGATTTCACAAAGCGCAACAAAGGTAACATTTAAAGATGTAGCCGGAACAGACGAAGCAAAAGTAGAGCTTCAAGAAGTAATTGAATTTTTAAAAGAACCTAAAAAATTCCAAAGACTCGGTGGTAAAATACCAAGAGGTGTGTTGTTATTAGGACCTCCCGGAACAGGAAAAACTTTATTGGCACGTGCAGTAGCCGGTGAAGCAGGTGTTCCTTTCTTTTCAATAAGTGGTGCGGATTTCGTTGAAATGTTTGTGGGTGTGGGAGCCAGTAGGGTAAGAGACCTATTCGAGCAAGGCAAGAAAAGCGCCCCTTGTATAATATTTATTGATGAGATTGATGCTGTCGGAAGGCAAAGAGGTGCCGGGATCGGCGGCGGGCACGACGAAAGGGAACAAACTCTAAATCAACTTCTTGTTGAAATGGATGGCTTTGAACAAAACAGTGGGGTAATTATTATTGCCGCAACTAACAGACCCGATGTTTTAGACCCGGCTTTATTAAGACCCGGAAGATTTGACAGGCAAGTAGTTGTTGACAGACCTGATGTTAAAGGAAGAGAAGGAATACTAAAAGTACATACTCGTAAGATTCCTCTTTCAACTCAAGTTGATCTGGAAGTTCTTGCAAAAGGAACCCCGGGATTATCCGGTGCAGATCTTGCCAACTTGGTTAATGAAGCCGCATTATTAGCAGCGAGAAAAAATAAGAAGAAAGTTGAAATGATTGACTTTGAAGATTCAAAAGATAAAGTGATGATGGGAATGGAAAGAAAGAGTATGATAATTTCAGAGGAAGAGAAAAAAACTACAGCTTACCATGAATGTGGTCATGTTTTGGTTGCCCGTATGCTCCCTGATTCAGATCCCGTACACAAAGTTACTATTATACCAAGAGGCAGAGCACTTGGCGTTACAAGCTATTTGCCAATTGATGAAAAACATACTTATTCTAAATCATATTTGGAATCTATAATTACTTATGCACTTGGTGGAAGAGCTGCTGAGAAATTAATTTTTAATCACTATACAACAGGTGCAGGAAACGATATTGAAAAAGCCACCGGTATTGCCAGAAAAATGGTTTGTGAATGGGGAATGAGTGAGAAATTAGGTCCTTTAAATTACGGTAAAAAGGAAGAAGAAATATTTTTAGGAAGAGAAATTCAACAGCATAAAGATTACAGTGAAAAAACGGCAGAAGAAATTGATGATGAAGTTAGAGCAATTGTTAATACTGCAATGGTGCATGCTGAAAAAATCCTAAAAGATAAAGTTGATATCCTTCACAAACTTTCCTTGGAATTGCTTGAGAGAGAGATCTTGGATGCTCACGAAATAGATGCAATTATAAATGGGGAAGAACTTCCTCCTGTTGTAAAAGAGGAAGCTAAAGAGGAAAAGTCGGAAAAAGAAGTACCCGATCACGTTAAAAAATTAATGGAGACAAGAAAAACAAAAGAACCCTCTCATAAAGATGACAACAATTGATAATGGCACAATAAATTACAGAGATGAAATAGTAAGAAAATTAATTCATCTCTGTTCTCTTTCAATCCCTATAGCTTATTATTTTATTTCTCGATACGATGCCCTTGTAATATTATCTATTATAACTTTTGTTATTGTTGCCGTTGATTTACTTAGATACTTCTCACCTAAAACAGCTAAAATATTTTACTCGCTATTTGGATTTCTATTAAGGGAACATGAGAGAGACAATAATAAAAAAGCATTAAATGGTGCCTCTTATGTTTTACTATCGGCAACTATTTCTGTTTTTCTATTTCCCAAAGTATTATTTCTAACAGCTTTTGGAATACTTATTATAAGTGATTCAACGGCAGCACTGGTTGGTAGAAAATTTGGAAAACATAAATTTTTTAGAAAAAGTTTGGAGGGAACTTTAGCATTCTTTGTAAGTGCAATTGTTGTAGTTTTAATATCACCGAAGATCACCGGTGATATTTATGAATATTTGATTGGATTCTTTGCAGCCGGTGCCGGGGCAATTGTTGAAAACATATCGCATGGTTGGGTTGACGATAATTTGTCCGTTCCTATTGCAATAGGATTTATTATGTGGGCTTTGTATATTATTATTCTCCCAAATGTTATACTAATTATACCAAATGTACCGAGGTAAGAATGAATAAATTTTTCACTTTTTCTTTTTTATTGATAATTGTTGTATCAATTACATCTTGCAAATTTCCCCTAAAACCTGCAACCGGACTTGAAGATCAAATTATAGTTTTTGCTGATTCGCTGGAATATCAACAATTAAAGCCTGCTCTTTCCTCAGCTTTAGAAAAAATAATTTATACACCACAACCTGAAAAATTATTTATTCTTAAAAGAGTAAATATTGAAAGTTTAGATCATTATCAAAATAGAAAAAATATAATCTTTGTTGCTCCTCTAAATTCTAAAAGCGAAATCTCTAAATATATCCGCGCTGTAATTGATACAAGCCTTGAAGCCCAAATAAATACCGACAGCACAGTTATTATAAGTAAATATGATTTGTGGGCAGGGAATCAGCTTGTAACTGTTTTAACTGCACCCACAATGAAAAAATTACAAGAAAAGATAAAAAGACAGTCGGGAAATCTAATTTATGCTTATCAAAAAATTTCTGATAAAAGATTATATCAGAGTTTGTATAATTCACATTACGAACAAAAAAAGATAGAGGCTCAATTCTTAAAAAAATACGGATGGATAATTTATGTTCAGGCTGATTTTCAGGTTGCAAAAGATGATTCTGCAGATAATTTTGTTTGGATTAGAAGATCACCTAACAGCAGCATGGAAAGATGGATATTTATTCATTGGATTGATAACGCATCATTAGCTTACCTTAATGAAGATTCGATTAAAGCTGTTAGAAATGAAATGACAAAAAAATTCTACCGCACATCTGATGATAAAGGCTACGTTGTTATAGCAAAAGATTATTTCACATCAAGCGCAATAAACTTTAACGGCAGATACACAATACTTACACAGGGATTGTGGGAACTTAATATAAAAGGTATGGGCGGACCTTTTATAAATTATACTTTTTATGATGAAAAGACTAAGCGGATTTATATGATAGACGGTTCCGTTTATGCACCCAGATATTTTAAAAGAAACCTTATTCAACAAATGGATGTAACTCTTCAATCTTTTTTAACAAAGGATGAAATGAGTAAAAAAAGGCAAAAAGATTTGCTTGATGCCCTGGATTAAAAATTTTAATATTATTCATTAAATATTTTATTGAATATTATTTTGTTGCTGTTTGTAACCCGTAATAATTCTTCATTAAAACTTTTCACATCGGTAAATTTTAAAAATTTGCTCAAATGAATTTCATCTTCTTTTTTAGACGGTAGTGTGTAAGCTCTACTGTTGAAAACAATTTGATTAGCTACCGATAGATTTTTTAAAAAATGTAAATTATTTCTTAGCATTTTAAATTCATTTTTATTTCTTTTCGTTTTTATTAGGTAGTCTAAAATTTTAAATAAAGATTTACCCCGCCAATTTTTGTAAGATATTTTTCCACTAAGAATAAAAAATTGGATTATGAAATCAATATCCAACAACCCCCCGTGACTTGTTTTAATATTGAACAAAGACTTGCCTCTTGAATATGAAACCGGGTACATTTTTTTACGCATTGCAATCATTTCTTTCTTGATCAATTTTGTATCTAAATCATTAATTTTTACTTCGATGGTTTTAATAAGTTTGTTAAATATTCTTTTATTCCCACTAATAAAACTTATTTTGCATAATGATTGCAGTTCCCAAAATTTTGCCCTGGTATTTAAATAATTATTATATCCGTCTAAATTCCACACGAGCTGACTACTTTTACCTTCAGGTCTAAGCCTGCAGTCGCACTTAAAAGGTTTTAATTGTTTGTTAATTTCCGTCAAAAATTTTTGAAAATAATTTTCAGTAATGTTCTTATTGCTTTTAAGATTGGTAATAAAAATAAGATCGATATCTGAGATCAGGGTCATTTCATTTATGCTGAAACTTCCCATAGCGGCTATTAAAAAATTATTGAGTTCTATATTTTTCGTCGATGTTTTTTTTGCAGCTTCATTTATTTTTAGTTTGATATGGTTACTTAATAAACGGGAGAATTTACGATGTGAGATTTTGCCGATAGTAAATTGAATTGTAATGATTAGAAGCAGTTCTTGAGTTTTATAAAGGTGTATATCTTTTATTGTTATAGTCTCAAGAACTTTTTTTGATAAAATAATGTCGGTTAAATTAGGATTGTCAAGCAATAGTTCTATTATTTTATCTGAAAACTCACATACTTTAAATAAAGCCTTTGCAAATTTTTTATTTCTTAATTCCTTAAACCAAATTGAAGGAAGTTTAACTTGTCTTATTATCTTCACAAAATTATTTAATAATTTATCCGGGTTATTGGATATTTTAAGATATTTAATTAAAACTTTTTCAATATTTGAAAAAGCAAGTGTTGTGCCGATATCAAATTGTCTTTGTTTTATAATACCGCTGCCGCTTTCTAAATATTCAAAATTTCTTTGTGCATTTTTTTTATCGTTAAAAATAATTTCATCTATTACGCTTATATTATCAGCGTTACCTGTTTTAGAATTAACTATTGAATCATAAACTTTTCTTACGTTTTTTCTAATTCTTAATAAAAATGTTTCAAACTCAATTGAGTTTCTAAAACCAAGATAAAGACTCATTGAATAAAGCTTGGACCTATCTGTAGGTATTTCGTGTGTTTGCCTGTCGTTTTTAAGTTGTTGATAGTGTTCAATTTTTCTGTACAAATAATATGCTGAATGGAAAGTATCAGCCTCTTTTTCAGAAAGGATGTTATTTAATTTTAATTTTCTAATTGCATTTAGAGTGTTTCCTGTTTTAATATTAGGTATAGCTCCTCCATTTAAAAGCTGAAGTGCCTGGACGGAAAATTCAATATCCCTTATTCCTCCTTTTACTAACTTTATGTTTTGGTCACTTGATAATTTGTTTTCAATTTCCGATTTCAATTTTTTTATTTGTTTCACAGGAGATGTGCTGAAACTTTTAGGGTAAATAAAAGGCTGAAGGTAATCAATAAATTTTTTATAAAGTTTTTTATCACCCGTAACATAAGATGCTTTTATTAACATCTGTCTTTCCCAATCTCGACCTCTTGTTTCATAATAATGAAGTGTATCATTTATTGTTCTGCAAAGCGGTGATGATTTACCATCGGGTCTCAGTCTGAAATCAACCCTGTACAAATAACCGTTTTCAGTGATTGTGTTTGAGCTTTCAATAAACAGTTGTACGGTTTCCGTCAGCAATTCATAGTATTCTTTTTTATTATCGATCATAATATTCTTATCAAAAATTAAGATCAAATCTATATCCGAACTATAGTTTAATTCATTTCCGCCCAGTTTACCCAACGCAATTAAGGTGTAATTATTTTTTATTTTATATCTTTTTATGGTGTGATTATAACAGGCAACAAACAACTGATCTGCGAGAGTTTTAGCCAGTATAGAAAGCTCACTAATCGTAGTTTTGATATCCGCATAACCTAAAATATCGTTCACACCTATTCTAAGTGTCTCCTTTCTTTTTAATGATTTTAGTGAATTTAGTTTTGCTTCAAATGAATTAAATGACGATAACAATTTCTTTGTTTCTTTTTGGAAAGATTTTTCCTCTAATCTACTTTGCAATATTGAGTTGCCTGTTAACCAGTAAAAATATTCAGGATCTTTTATAAGGATATCGGTTAAATAATTGCTGCTTGATGCAATAGCAATTAAAAGATGAGAATAAATAGGATAATTAATACAGTTATATACAAACGATGCTTTATCATACCTGGAGAAAAGTATTCTGTATAGATTTGATTCCGTTTCACTATTGATTGGAAAACGGAACAAATTCTTTTCTAACGAATAAATAAAATTATCTATTAAAGTTGTGTCAACATAACCCACATAGAGGTCAACAAAATTTGAAATAAATTTTTTAGATAATTTATTGCTTCTGTTAGTTTGTAGTGCACTCATTATAAAAAAGTTTTTATTTAATCTAATAAAAAAAAAGATAAATAAATGAGTCTACTCTAAAAAGGTATGTTTAACAAAATTATGTTTTGTTTTTGTTTAAAAAGTCGGCCCGATTTTCTCATAATTAGCCTTTTTAGATTCGACTCATAAATATTCATATAAAACAAGGGGGTACCAAAATGGCGAACACTTTTACACAAATCAATATTCATTTAATATTTGCTGTGCAAGGAAGAGAAAACATTCTTAGAAATTCTTTCCGTGAAAATTTATTTAAATACATCTACGGAATTCTTAGAGAAAGCAAACAATATCCCCTTGCAGTTAATGGTTACCTTGACCACGTTCACGCTTTTTTTGAATTAAATCCTATAAATTCAGTATCGGATATCGCGCGGATTGTAAAAGCTAATTCTTCAAAATGGATAAATGAAAATAAATTTGTTAGGGGTAAGTTTCATTGGCAGAAAGGATATGGTGCATTTTCTTACTCTCGTTCTCAAAGAGATAATGTTATCAAATATATAATGGAACAAGAGAAGCATCATAAGAAAAAAACTTTTAGGGAAGAATACCTTGAGTTTTTGAAAGCTTTTAATGTTAAGTATGATGAAAGATATCTTTTCAAGTGGATAGATATAAATTAATATTACATAGTATCGCTCCGATGGAGCTTTTGTTCTACTCTTGAACTTGTTTTTTTACCATAATATCATGCCTACAGCACTTTGCACAAACAACGTAGTTGCCGACACTATGGTAAAATCTGAAGAGAAACAAATTAGATGAAGCTTCGTAGTTGCAGCCTGCCCGCCTTGGCTCGGCGAGACAGGCCCGACTCTGACGGGACACTATGG
>ENA-ORDP01000458-ORDP01000458.1-marine-sediment-metagenome-genome-assembly--contig:-NODE-458-length-26721-cov-16.968387_pt1 | contig 26721 bp, 26 predicted proteins | sample MGYA00248627_ERZ508539 | MGnify/ENA primary metagenome ERZ508539 (study PRJEB26208, sample SAMN05571518) | marine sediment metagenome | biome: deep sea; feature: Hydrothermal vent; material... | reverse complement strand
TGGGCAACGTGTGCAGGAGATACGGGCTCACCCGCTGCCAGTAACCGGTAGAGTGTGAGGGCAAGGGCTTGTTCATCGCTATCCATAGCCGGAAACACACCAACCATAACCTCACTCAGCGTTTCCGGATTGGCTTTCACCGTGATATCCACCGGTAGGCGGGCTTTGTCTGTTTTATTCACTCTACATTGACGCCTGCTGAACAGGCACGTCTGCCGATAGTGAGCGGTACTTCAGCCATAATTGTTCTCGTGGGAACAGTACTGATTTTGAAATCTAGCATCCGTACCATGGTACAGAGTCAAGCAGGCTCTACGTAGAGCACAGATTGACCGGAAATAAAAAAGCCCGGGCATTTACCGCCCGGGCTGGTATTTATCGCAGTTTATCGTGAGTGAATTTTTATCGCTGGATAACGTCGTAAGCCGTATATTTTATATGGCGCCCCAAGGGGAGGTGTGTCTATTCCTGTTTTACGAGCTATCAGAAATTTTATTTGTTCGATAATCCGGGGCGTTCCGGTTGCTAAATGCCTCGCCCCCACATGATCGGGAATCTCCCATTTATATACGGCTCATGAGATTGTCCTCATGGATTGCATCTGTTAGCACGGCAGCGCCGACAGTATCTGGTTACAGCTGGTCTATCAGGCAGACGAACACGATGGGCACTAGCGGAAACAGCGGCAATGTTCGAGTTTAAAGAGTCGCTGGCTTACGCTTTCCGTCCGACAACCGTTAGGTTGACTTTTGGCTGCTTTTCAAAATAGTCCGAGTAGCACCAGCGCCAACATGACCTGTGCTGCTACACCCGCGGCAAATGCCAGCACACGTACCACTGGTAGGCCGAGAGTAAACACTACGTAGTGCGTCAGCCGGGCAAAGAAATACACAATACAAGCAGTAACCGTTACTGAACCGGTAATGCCTGCGACCTGAAGAGCAAGTACCAGAGGAGCAAAAACCACCAGATTTTCTACGGCATTCTGATGAGCGCGCATCATGCGGTCGGCCCAGGGTACGCGGGTTGACGTTTCGCCGTTCGGATCCCACAGGGCGGCCAACGGACCCTGCTCTATCAGGCGATTGAGGACGTAGGGTAACCACATGAGTCCTGTCATCAGTACGGTGAGCGTGAGCCAGTAGAGTTCCGGGGAAAGCGTATGTGTTTGCATATCAAAGTCCTTCGTTGGGTGCGCGGGGATATGCCGGACGTTGTTTCAGGCGCGCAAGGTACGTCTGAAGACCGGGATACGGAACCAGAAGCTCTGGAAACCACGCAAGGATGTAACCGACCATGATGTCGGCAGCGCTGAACCGACCATCAACCAGATAGTCCTGACCCTGCACTGCTTTTTCCAGCACACCCAGCGCCAGCACATAGCGTTGCTCCGCAAAGGGAACAATCGCCTTGACCGCCTGTTTGTCGGGGAGAATGCTGCCGTGTAACATCATTTCCCAGGCGGGGGTTTCGAGACTGGTGACAGCGAAGTACATCCACTGGTTGAAGGCGCGTCGGGCCGAGTGATCAGGTGCCGGCGCCAGATTGCTCCCGGGCACTGACTCTGCCAGCCACTGCACGATGGCCCCGCTCTCGAACATGACTTCTCCATCGACTTTCAGGGCAGGCAATTGCCCCAGTGGGTGAATGGCAAGGTAGTCCGCGCGCTGACCCTCCCCCTTAAACAGATCGATAGTTTCAATCCGGTAATCCAGGTCCAGTTCTTTCAGTATCCAGCGTATGCGCTCAGCGCGGGTACCGGGCATGTAATAGAGGATCAATTCCATCAGCGGTCTCCAGTTACTTCCATTTTGCAAGTTACTAAGACTAGACCAGTCACTTCGTTTTTGCAAGTCAGTGTTATACTGATTATCCCAACCCGAATCCGAAGCGCTTTTTATGACCGACTGCAAACGCTCCCGCTGCCCCGTCGCCTGTACACTGGATCTGCTGGGTGACAAATGGACACTGCTTGTGGTGCGCGACCTGCTGCTGAAACGGAACACCTTCAAGGCACTCCAGGCGTCACCGGAGCACATTCCGAGTAACATCCTGGCAGACCGGCTCAAACGACTGGAACGTGAAGGGATCTTGCAAAGAGAGCTATACCAGGACCGACCACCGCGCTATGACTATCACCTGACCCAAAAGGGCCGTAACCTGGGCCCGGTGCTGCACGCCATGTTGGACTGGGGCAGTACCCACGTGCCAGGAACGCTGAACAAGGAGGAAATCGCAGCGTTGTCAAAGAAGTGAACCCGGCACAGCGTCGGAAAAGAAGCTGCCATGTCCCGCAACAGAATTATGTTGCTGATAATAACAACAATTTCTTGTCACACCATACGAGGCCTGAACAGTGGTCTGGCGTTTGAAGATATGCGTATATCCGCTTATACTCCTAACTAAAGCATGATTCGAGGTGTTGAGTCATGAGTAATATTCGATGGTCAGTCGTAGTTCCCGAAGATACTGATCGTGCGCTACGCTCCTACCTTGCCCGCAAAGGCACCAAGAAAGGCGACCTCTCCCGCTTTGTGAATGAGGCTGTGCTATCACGCCTGTTTGAGCTGACAGTCGAAGATGCCAAAGAGCGTAATCAGGCATACGCCCAAGAAGACATCCTGGAAGCGATTGAAGACGCACTGGTCGACGACTAGTCCCGATGCGCGTCGTGCTCGATACTGGCATCCTGATGGCTGCGCTCATTACCAGGAAGACACCACCAGATCTGATTTATCAGGCGTGGCGAAAGAAAAAATTCGAACTGATAATGTCTGAGTGGCAACTTTCGGAATTCTGCCGCGTCAGCCGCTATCCGAAGCTACGCAAGTACCTGGTACCCTCTGAAGCCGGCAACATGATCAACGGCCTGAGGTATCAGGCGCACGTATTAACTGACCTGCCCGCCCTGGAAATTTCTCCAGACCCCGCTGACAATCCGGTACTCGCGATGGCAGTTGCCGGTGAGGCGGATTTTTTGGTTAGTGGCGATAAATACGACCTGTTGGCTTTAAAGAATATTGAGAAAACAAAGATCGTAACAGCCCGAAAGTTTCTGACGAAACTATAAATGATCCTTCACGATAAAAAGCAAGTACGCCACCTGTCTACGGCGAATCGGAAAGCATCACCTGAATATGATAATTTGAAGTGAGTGCCTGGTATATCTACCCAGGTACAAAACCGAAAGCAGTAACATCAACAACATGGTCGGATCAAACCGGGCCGCAGGATTAAGACTACACCCGCCATGTGAATTCGAATTCGAATTCGAACTCGACACCGCTGGTGCCTGGGTATCCACCACTTCTACCGTCCGGATCACCGCAGCCGCTGCATTACCTGCGACATCACTGGCCGTATACGTCAAGGTATAGGTACCCACCGTACTGGTATCCACCGACCCCGTCACCGCAGCCGTTAAACCGGTGGCCAGATTATCGCTCACCGTACTGCCCGGCTCAGTAAAGACCCCGTTCTGATCAAGACTCAGGGGATTGTCGCCCAGCAAGGTAATCACCGGCGCAGTCACATCCACTGTATATGTGATAGTTGATGCTGCACTGGTATTGCCTGCCGCATCGGTCGCACTGGCGTTAAAGCTGTGGATGCCTTCTGTCAAGGTCGCACCGCCCACCAAACTCCAGTTACCTCCAGTAGCGATAACCATGCCCAGAACCGTGGCCCCATCGTTCACCGTTACCGTCGCACCGGCTTCGGCCGTACCGGACAAAGTCGGTTGTGCCGTCGATTGTGTGCTCGTATTGTCAACCGGCGAGGCAATACTCGGCGTTGCCGGTGCCTGGGTATCCAACGTGATGGTATCGTTGAACGCCGTCGATAGATTGCCGAACGCATCGACAAAGCGCGCAAAGACAGTGCGTACACCATCCGCTCCGGCGGTCAGGGTCCAGAGTGCACTGGTGGCGTTGGCCACGAGCGGATCAAAACTTACGTTATCGTTGGAAAACTGCATCTGTGCGCACCCGGAACCGGGGCCGTCGTCACAGGTCAACGTCAGTACTACCGCCGTGGTATTGCTCGCTGAAGCACCGGCATCAATCGTGATCGTACCGGTCGGTGCCAACAGCTCCGGTAGCTGATTCAACAACACGCTGACCGTGTTGGACGTTTGGTTCGCCACGGCCAGATCCAGGTTGCCATCCCCGTCCACATCTGCGGCAATGACCGAGCGAGGTTTCCCACCGGTCGCAAAATCCAGCTTCGCGGCAAAGCCACCCGTTCCGTCGCCCAACAACACGCTGACCGTAGCGGAATCTCGGTTCGACACGGCCAGGTCGACGTTGCCATCGCCGTCCACATCTGCGGCGGTGACCGAGACAGGTGCCGTTCCGGTCACAAAATCCAGCTTCGCGGCAAAGTTCCCCGTCCCGTCGCCCAACAACACACTGACCGTGTTGGAACCAAAGTTCGCCACGGCCAAATCCAGGTTGCCATCACCGTCCACATCCGCAGCGGTGACCCATAAAGGATCCAGGCCGGTCACAAAATCCAGTTTTGCGGCAAAGCTCCCCGTTCCGTCGCCTAACAACACACTGACCGTATTGGACGTTCGGTTCGCCACGACCAGATCCAGGTTGCCATCACTGTCCACATCTACGGAGGTGACCGAGCGAGGACCTGATCCGGTCACAAAATCCAGCTTCGCGGCAAAATTTCCCGTCCCGTCGCCCAACAATACGCTGACCGTATCGGACGCCTGGTTCGCCACGGCCAAATCAACGTTGCCATCGCCGTCCACATCCGCAGTGGTGACCGATAGAGGCGCCGTTCCGGTCGCAAAATCCAGTTTTGCGGCAAAGTCCCCCAACCCGTCTCCCAACAATACGCTGACCGTGTTGGACGTTTGGTTCGCCACGGCCAAATCAAGGTTGCCATCACCGTCCACATCCGCAGTGGTGACCGAGACAGGAGCCGCTTCGGTCGCAAAATTCAGATTCGCGAAGCTCCCCGTCCCAGCTCCTAATAACACGCTGACCGTGTCGGACGCCTGGTTCGCCACAGCCAGATCCAGGTTGCCATCGCCGTCCACATCCGCGGCGGTGACCGAGACAGGCGCCGTTTCGGTCGCAAAATCCAGCTTCGCGGCAAAGCCGCCCGTCCCGTCTCCTAATAACACGCTGACCGTATTGGAAAATCGGTTCGCCACGGCCAGATCAAGATTGCCATCACCGTTCACATCCGCAGCGGTGACCGAGATAGGGTTTACGCCAGTCGCAAAATCCAGTTTTGCGGTAAAGTTCCCCGTTCCGTCTCCCAACAACACGCTGACCGTATTGGAACCAAAGTTCGCCACCGCCAGATCCAGGTTGCCATCCCCGTCCATATCCGCAGCGGTGACCGAGACAGGATTCGATCCGGTCGCAAAATCCACCTTCGCGGCAAAGCCCCCCAACCCGTCTCCCAACAACACGCTGACCGTATTGGAAAGACGGTTCGCCACGACCAGATCGACGTTGCCATCAGCGTTCACATCTGCGGCGGTGACCGATGAAGGCTGCGTTCCAGTTGGCAATGAAAATGTTTCACCGGGAAAGAGCACAGCCGATTGTGCCTGCAGTGACAGTAACCCGACTAACCATAAAATGGATAATTGACCTAAACGTATTCTTATGTTCATTAAATTCTCCAAATGACGCCTTGCCGCACCGTGGACACCACACTCAGGCACACAATAAAAACAGTCCATCATGATAAATAGTCTTCATAGAAAAGGTATCAACCGAAAGGTTGAGTTGGAGTTGTTTTTTTGATCCATGCCAGTTAACTCTCCGCCCCCGCCACCGCCTGTCCCTTGTTATCGTTTGCTGATGTCTGCATGATAATCCCATCATGAGAATACTCCTGGCGGATGACCATCAACTCTTTCTGGAAGGCATGCAGTCTGTGCTGTCCGGGATTGAGCCGGATAGTGAGATTGAATGCTGTCGTAATGGCCGCGATGCACTGCGCCAATTGCTGGACAATGCTTTTGATATCGCACTCATCGACCTGCGACTACCCAATCTTGACGGCTTTGGCATTCTCACCGAGCTATCCGCTGCAAACTGCCTGACACCCGTTATCATCGTCACCGCCTCTGAAGCCCCCCATGATGCACGACGCTGCATCCATTTGGGCGCCATGGGATTTGTTCCTAAATCATCTACCGGGCAGCAAATGATAGAAACTATTCAGCGCATCGTTAAAGGAGATATTGTTATGCCGCAGGCTGACGAGTACGCCCGTACGGGCATACTGAGCAGCAACGATTGGGCCAGTCAACACAATATTACCCCCCGGCAATTCGAAGTATTACGTCTGATCAAACAGGGCCATTCCAATCAGACCATCGCCGATATACTTCATCTAAGTACCGCGACCGTAAAGACACATATCGTCGCACTGTTTCGGGCGCTTGAGGCTGGCAACAGAACCGAAGCCATACAGAAAGCACAACAGCTAGGCCTGGATTAGATTTAATTGACTTCATGATGCAAGCTTTAGAGACCAAACCGGGCACACATCCAAGAGAGATTGACGCCGATAAAATACGACTTATTCATAGCAATATGCCGGTTATGTTTATCGGTAATTTGGTCGGCTGCCTTCCCATAGCCATTATCCTTTGGAACCAGGGTTACACTGGCAGTGTTATCGCCTGGGTTACTGCAGTTTATACACTGACGTTAGCGCGCTGGCTGCACCACCGACAGCTGAAAATAACAACGGCTTCTAATCAACAAATATTCAACCAGGGCAAAGGCTACCTGCTCTTCTCGCTTTTATCCGGCTCGATCTGGGGCAGCATAGGTGTTGTGTTTTTCAACCCCGATGAGATAACGTCCTTTACCTTTATGATAGTGACACTGGCAAGCTTCGTTGGCGGAAGCATGACCTCCATGTCGGCAAAGCCGCTTTATTATTATTCATTTGTATTGCCTGCAACCACGCCCATTATCTTCAACATGTTATTGCAAAATACGCCGTTTTACTTTTGGCTGGGTGTTGCTGCGATTATCTACCTGAGCGCAACTGTTGCCCTCAGCAAAAACCTACACCGCGTCATTCATAATTCGCTGATACTGAAATATGAAAATATTGACTTGCTCGCCGACTTGAAATCACAAACCGATAATGCCAATAGAGATAAATCCCGCTTCATCGCTGCGGCCAGTCACGACCTGCGCCAACCATTGCACGCCGTTAATTTGTTCGTGGAAACACTCAGCAACAAGATCCGTATCAAAGATCAACAACACGACATCAATAGAATACGTCGTGGGCTAAGCTCAATGAGTGAGCTTTTTGATGCGTTGCTGGATATCTCGAAACTTGATTCAGAAACAAGCTCTGTGAATCAAATTGATTTCCCGATCGATGAATTATTACACAATTTAACCGACCAGTTTTCGAACGAAGCGGAAACCAAACAACTTTCTCTAACAGTAAAGACTTGTAATGAAATTGTACGTAGCGACCCTGTTTTGCTGGAACGCCTTATCGGAAATTTATTATCCAATGCCATTCGCTATACGGAAAAAGGCAGTGTCACTATTTTTTTTGAGCAGCACAATCCCCATACCATCACTCTGTACATTCGCGACACAGGTATCGGGATCCCCAGTGACAAGACTGAAGAAGTGTTCGACGAATTCACGCAACTACATAACCCTGAACGAGACCGTAATAAGGGACTGGGTTTAGGCCTGGCCATTGTACGTAGAATTTCGAAATTACTGGGCATTACGCTTCAACTTGACTCTGAAGTCGGCAAGGGTTCACAGTTCACGATTGAACTACCGCTGTGCGAACATCACGTTGCAGCAACGAGCACTCAATATTTTTTAACACTGGATAACAAACTCAATGGACTTAAAATTCTCGTCATCGATAATGAGAGCGATATTCTGGATGCCATGCAAAACTTACTGGAAACATGGCAGTGTGATTTTACCGGCGCAGCGTCATCCGAAAAGGCGCTCAAACTTATCTCTGAGGACTACCGACCTGAATTCATACTGGCTGACTACCGTTTGCCCGGAGAACTAAACGGCTGCAAACTGATTAGCGACATCCGCCAGACAACAGGACAAATACCTGCGCTCATTATTACGGGTGATACTGGAGTTGAGATTGATAAAGAAGCAGCAGCCGTAAATCTCATCACACTGAGAAAACCTATTAAACCAGCTCAACTACGAGTCGCCATGACGCAGTTGTTAAAAAAATATGTCCAGGTATAAATATTCCAGGCAGTAGAAGGTTTATTGCGAACAATATGCGATCTTGACACACGGCAGGGCCTCCACCATTAAGTCCAGGGAACAACTCCTTCAATTATTTCACCATCTTCAAGGCCGGATGTTTTCAGTCCGCCAGATGGTGCCTGAATCACAATATAGACGAGATCCTCCTGACCTGTATTCCACCAGGCACGTTTCGCCTTGGGTTGCACCCGCACTGCCGTACCTTCCTCGATACTGAAATGCTCGTCATCAATGACCATCTCTCCTTTCCCACTGAGAAAAATATACAGTTCCTCGTTACTTCGATGCCTGTGATAAAAATTGATCCCTGTACCCGGATTGTCTTTATTGAGAGACACTTCCGTGGAGGTCAGGCCCAGGCGCTCTCCCAGAAACAGTTTGCCTTCAATCTTGATCGGCATCCCTTCTGGAGCAAAGACATATTGGTTAAGTTCGTTAAGCTTTTCGATATCCTGCTTTTGGTAGTTCTTCATAGCATCCTCTCTCGGTTTGTGTGTTCCTTATTCGGTGGGTACGTTACTTATCGTGCCCACCAGCGTGTTCCATCCACAAGCGACGTCCGGGGATACCCCTGACTTTCCATCTCCTTGAGCTGACGTCGAATAGCCGTCTTCCAGTCGAATTTCGGTTCGTAGCCCAGGCGTTCCCGAGCAAGGTCACTGGGCGCGTACCAATCTTCGCCCAGAAATACGATAGCTCGTGTGAGGAAAGGGTCGCCGGGCAAAATCGGATTCAATTTCTCCACCAGCCAACCGAATACGTATGCGCCACTAAGCGGTACACCGAAATGTGGGCGGGGTACGGCGGTTTCGGTATGCAGGAAATCAATGACTTCACGCATGGGTGGAAAGGAGGGGCCGCAGATATTGAAGGACTCAAACCCATCCAGTCCATCTACCGCCAACGCGTAGGCTGTACCCAGGTCCCGACCATCAACCAGCGGTACACGCACTTTGCCGCCGGCCACCCGGGGTACCAGATGCGTTTTGAGCCTCGGTAACAGCAGCGACAGGAACCCCAGATTGAAACGTTCACCGGCAAAATGACCGCAATGTAGTGACACCATGGCTGTTCCTCGCCCGGGCTGCTTGCGCATGTAGTTCTCAATATCGACCACGATATCCATATGCGGCCAGAGTCCCGGGTGCTGCGCGGGTTTATGATCACTGATGGGTGTCCCATCGCGGCAGGTGCCTGACACGACCACACTGTTATCGAAAATGAAACGCTGGACCCCTGACTCGATAGCGGCGTCGATCAACGCAATGGTGGGCTCACGATACAAACGTTGCTCTTCTTTCCTGTGTGCCCACAGGCTGGTCCAGGCCGCCGCGTGACAGATGACGTCTACACCCTGCGTGAGCTCCTTGATGTAGCTGCTGTCAGTCAAATCCCCTTGCCGTACCTCATCATGGAAATCAGGCAGGAGTTTCGACGGATTCCGGCAAGCTGCGATGAGATGAATGTCCTTGTCCGGCATGAGCGCTTCGAGAACATGGCTTCTCAGGAAACCGGTCGCGGCTGCAGACCACTGCATTGACCGGTTGGTGATGCCCGCTGTCCGCAAATTTATTCAGCGCTATCCCGAGGTGAATCTGGAAATGGTCGCCACCTCGGACGAACTCGACCTTGCCGCCCGGGAAGCCGATGTTGCGCTGCGTGGCACCGACCAACCGCCGCCGAACCTGGTGGGTAAGTGCATTGCCCAGATAGGGTCGCTGTCTATGGGACGCGGACGCTCATGGAACAGGCAACGGCTGATCCTGGTGCTGAAGATCTGCCTTGTATCACCTGGGTAGGCGAAGGAAGGAAAAATCGCATATTACTATAACCAACCTGCAATACGCTTAACCGCTGCAAAAGCGGCCCACCCAGTAACTTGAACCAGTGTCCTGTCATCATCCACCAGCGCACGAAAATCCTGAATAAGCCGGTCGTCGATTTGCCAGGACGCTCTCGCAGCCAACAAAGCCAATCGTGCCGAAGGCCGCAATCTCGCATCAAGGGGCTCAACAAGCGCCTCTACCCAACTTCGCCCCAGCTCAGGCTGCTCTCCGTGCCACTCGCGCAAATGACCTGTCACCAATGCGCGTACATCTTCGTGTAACGATTCCCGGCCGGCCTCCTCGGCCGCATACGTAAACCGCGCAAGACTGCCGGCGACATTAGGATCGGATACTGACCACGAAAACTCCGGCGGAAGCGCCATTTCTGAGGTATCGATAATGAAAACCCCCGGCGATCCATCAAGCTGGACCATCCGCCTGCCAAAAAATCGTAATGACGCCCTGGAAAATGAGCGCATAAACGCACTGTTCGCGGCGGGCATAGGCATTGGAGCCGCATCAAGGAAGATATTGACCATGCGATTTATGAAATGAAAGCAAATCGCTGTTGCAAAAATCTGTGGCCTGTCTGCCGGGAGTATTTTCGGTTCAGAAATCACTTCACTATCCGGATTCAGTGTTTCACTGGCCCATTGATACGCCATGGCAGAGGGTGTAGAACCGGTGAAAAGATCATCGTTGAGTGCGCTGCATTTTCCACCCGCGCTCAAATGCATAGAGGCATGCACATCAACACAATACGGGCACTCATTTAGTTTTGACACCGCTGCTGCGACTCCCTCCCTGACCATGCGACCAGACGAATGAATAACAAAACTTTCCCGCATCAAGCCCCAGATGCCCGCCATTAGCAAAGGGTCTGGCAGGTGCAATGTTACCGGTGGCGCAACCTGGAATTCCCGCGACGCCTGCTCCAGGACTTTCACTGCCAACCTGTCATCTGTATTCAGATCCGGCCGTTTAATGTGGCGAATCGTGAACGGCGCTACTTTTCTGAAGAGCATGTTTTCAATCGCGTGAAGAACCATATAGCGACCTCCCGGGGCTTGTTAATTGATACAACCTGCTACACTTGCAGACACGCCCTTTGTCGAAATTGCCGACAATTCGTCCAGCGCGCCGTATAACGTGTCGAATGCGAGATAGTCTCCGAGATCTTTGCCGTAATGTACAAGCTTAAGCCTCCCGTCCGGAGCGATCAGAAAGTCTGCCGGCATCATGGTTGTAGCTTCAGCAAACTTCGGAAAATATCCATATTTAAAGATGGCCTTCACTGAGTACTGCGGGCGAAGTAGAAAGCTGCTCAGAAACCCGCGCAAAGACGTATTCACCGCATATTTTCTGTACAAGTGCCGCTCTCTATCCGGAAGAATCGGAAACGGCACATCACCATGAGCCAGATCCTTGCGGATGTGTTCAGGCGTCGACTCAAATACCGACAATATCTGTACATTGTATTGATCAAGTTTTTCACTGGCCAACATCAATTCATGTACGCGCAAGTTACATGGCGGGCAACCTGCGTGACGGTAAAATGACAACAATGTGGGCCGACAACAGTTTCCTGGTATGGAATGTGTCTCACCGTGCACATCGGTCACTTGAAAACTGGGCGCAACATCACCGGGCTTGAGTTTCATATTTATACCTCCTCGTTGTTACAAAAAGAACACTCAACTTTACAGGCATATTATTGTATTTCAAAAACACGTAGTACTTCGTGACAATAATCACTGTCGGTATTTCCTGATATTACAGAATGGTCGTTCTGATTTAGAGTAAATTTTTTTACTTCAATACACTCAATGCAACCTCTATATACGCATCGTATGCCTTTGCAGATGGGTTGCTGCGCGCATTCACCGATATGCCGCGCACCAGGCCAACAAGATAGTGGGACAAGGCCGTGATATTTTTTTCAGGCTCAAGCTCACCCTGTGCCTGAGCCTGAGACAGACAGCGCCTGAATAACCGCTGCAAACGCTGGAAAAACGATTCTGTATACTCACGTATCTGGGGCTCTGCCTCCATTTCAATATGGGAATTGCACATAAAGCAACCGGCGCCTTCGGTATCATAGCGCGCAACTTTCGCAACACGCTGGAAAAATTGCCTGATCTCTGGCAGAGCTGCTTTCTCACCACGGAGTTCCAACGTAAGCTTGTGTAGAACAGTTTGTTCGTAATGCAATAACGTAGACAGCAGTAAACCGGTCTTATCGCCAAATTCCTGGTAAATACCATGCCGGCTTGCGCCGGTATCATCGACCAGCTTATCAAATGAGGCGCCGGCGTACCCGTGCTCCCAAAAGGCACGCATGGCGACCTCAACAACAATATCAGGATCAAAGTTTCGCGGACGCGCCATGACGATTAATTCCAGAACATTCGTTCTTTAACCATAGAGGTAACAGACTATGAAGTCAAGACTGACGCTTACTTGGCAACGTTTACCTGGCGTATCCAGCTCCATCACAGCTCATATACCAGGTGAATACTGTATCGGCTGTCGACCAGCCGTCTTTACAGGCTGATAGGTACGAAACGCAGCAAGACAGGACGGCCATGGGTGCCGTCATTAGGCTTGTCTATAAGAACTGGATAAATTGATCAGCTAGTATTAGACAAAGCATATAAAGCTGAATATGCCTTTCAGGATCTTCATTGGAAACGGTACAAATACTGGCGGTACAAATCGTGATCACCGTTACCCGGTGTGTGGGATGGAAAATACTTTATAACAGCTGCGTTATTTCCTGAACAGCACCTCAACAGCCATGTTCAATATTTACGCTGTGAATGGATTCAGCACACGTACACCGGTTTTAAAGAAATCCTGATGATTACGTGTGACAGCCGTCAATTCATAAATCAGCACCGTTGCGGCAATACTACATAAGGGTTCCAGGGGGCTGTGACCCGAAGAAAATGCTGGTGGCTGTCACGGAAGGTAAAGACTGTTCAACTCGCATGAAGGATAGTGGACTACAAAATAATGGAATTTCTATCGACTGGGCAAAAATGATGGCGTCCAAGCGAACGTTTACCGATCCGGGGCCGGAACACATGGAGCGCGGGCTCGAGAAAGCAGGCGTTGTAACACTACACGGGACCAGCTGTTTGAAGCAGCATGGAGCCGCACACGCCCTGCCGTTCTTGCCTGCATTAAAAGCCGCTAGCCCACCGAAACACGCAAAATACAGGAAGGCATCGACATGAGAGCGATCAAATACTTCCTCTGCTCCACGAAAACCTGGCGGCCGACCTGCTCAGGTCACTCAGGTAGCGCCGGTAATCATCTTTAGCAAAAAAGCATGGCTCGTGGTGAAATCATAACACCAATGGTATATCAGGAAATATTTCTCTCTGGCCCCGATTTTTCGGTTTTTCTTATGAATCCGCTCTGCATTGGTCTCCACTGCAACTGACGTACAGAGCTTTGCCGGTGATATGTCCAAGTATCTTCATCGCAACCATAATGCCCAGTATCATGGCGGGATACGCTGTGATTGCATACAGGGACAACTGGGGGAGCCCCTGCAAAATCAGCGCGGAGTTTCCACCAGGCACCATCATGGCGCCAAATCCCATGAGAAATCCACCGGCCAGATTCCTGGCCCATTTGTCGCCGGCAAAGCTGAACTTAAAGCGGCGACTGCTAACTGCAGAAAAAATGGCACCGGACAGTAACGCGATGAACAGGTATATAGCGATGTCCGGGTCCACCGAATTACTATTAACCCGGCCTGTGAATGTCTGCACAACCATGCTTGAGTATGCCCATTTTCCATTGATCGCGTACAGGAGACCACCACTGATACCGATTAACGCAGCCGCGGTAGAGAGTCGGTACCGGCTCGCAAACAGGGATGGCAACAGGCGCCGGCTTTTTATTACGGGTGTAATAATTATTATCAGCTCGCGAACAGCCCAGACAAGGAGTACGACATAGAGGCTCCATCGGGTCACATTGTTCAGTGTAAAGGGCAGTTTCAGTGTTGCCATGCCGGCCGGCGCAGAGGCTGGTATGGTGTACATGGCGGTTTTAACGCCAGCAACGAAGGCCGGGAGTGTAAACGCCAGGTGCAGGTTACCCTGGGCTAGCTTGGAAATGGTTGAAAAACCGCAACCACCGTTGACCGTTGCACCGATTCCGAAAATAAAGCCCCCGACTACCGCAAGCCAGAGTGTTGAGTCGACCTGCCACGGTCTGACAAGCTCGGGATGCCAGAGCAGCAGTATGTTACTGATCAAAAGTATCCAGAGTATGGTTTTCAGGAAGCTGATAAACAGCCGGGCCTGCTTTGTCGAGCGCAGCTCAGCGACTGCGGCAACCGTACAAACACCTGCGCGATGCGCAGAAAAGCCTACGACAAATGCCAGAAACATCGATACAAGCAACAAATTCATTTTCTGTCGTTAACCTTTCACTGATCAGTGACACGTTCGCCACGCTTCCCGTCAGACACTGAATCGGCTTGATTTTTAACGGGTGATGAGTTCGCACACCATTTGGGTTGTAATCCACTGTTGCAGATAGCCGGCGGCCTGCTGCGGGGTTTCTTCTTCACTGAAATGATCCAGCAGTGTTTCACACAGATCCGCGAATGTGCCTCCGGACAGGGCAACGTCAAGGGCGGCGGCCTCGGCATTTGACAAGGCGCGATAGCGGCTGACGAGATCCTGGCGCCAGATTATCCAGGTGGCTTGCTGGGCTGTTTTCTGCGGTGGCACTTCTTCATTAGAGAGTGCGCGCCAGATTTTGAAGCTGTTGTAACGCTGTGGCAGTTGTTGTACGGCGTCATGAAAACGAAGTTTCAGCGTTGCCCAAGCTTCAGGCTTCAGTCCGGCCAGTTGATCGAGGGTAACACTTTGGCAATCGGCTGCATCAAAGCTGTTGCCGAAGGCGGTTTCGATACGGGTGATTTCAGCGACTTCAGGAAGGTTGCTGAAAGGTTCAAGACGTTCGACAAGATCCGCCATGTGCTGACCGAAAAATCTCAGGCTGGGATGGTGTGAAGGATAGCGTTCGATGTAGTGCTGCATCAGCGTTTCGAACAGATCATCCCCCAGGTAGCCGTGCAGGCGTTCATAGTCGGTCGAGAGGGCTTCTTTCAGGCGCAGCCCGTACGCGTCTGCATAAAGTGCCATGCGCTGTTCGGCCGAGCGCCTGGGGCTGGATTCGATACTTTCGACAATGTTGGTTGCCGAGCTGTCCAGCAGGTAACCCAGGAATTCATGTTGCAGTTTACGCAGTGCGGTCATAATGCATCTTTGGCGCCAGTGCCTCCGCCGGAAGTGTTCGGGCGGCAATGTCTTCTGCAATCGCCAGTTCCTGCCGGAGTTGCGGAAATTCCGGAATATTGTCATCCCGTTCGATCATGGTGCTGACGGCACCAAAGCGTTTGAGTGCGGTGCCGTAGAGCGCCCACACCGGGTCACAGATAGCGTGATCATGGGTGTCGATCAGCATTTCGCCATTGTGGCTATGGCCTGCCAGGTGAAACTGCATTACCCGGTCAACCTCAATGCCGTTGAGGTAGTCAAGCGGATCAAAATGGTGATTATGGGCACTCACAAAAATGTTATTGATATCCAGCAGAATATGGCAGTCAGCCCGGCGGGCAATTTCGTTAAAAAATGCCCATTCACTCATTTCCGAACTTTTGTAGGTGACATAACTGGAAAGATTTTCGAGCAGGATACGCTGCCCCAGATAATCCTGCACCCGCGTTACACGATCCACGACATGGGAAACCGTGTCTTCATTGTAGGGTAAGGGCAAAAGGTCATGGCTATTGGTGCTATTAACACTGGTCCAGCACAGATGATCCGACACCCACTCGGGCTGAACGCGTTGAATGAGTTGCTTCAGATCTTTCAGATAGCCCAGGTCCAGCGCATCGGTGCTGCCAATAGAGAGCGAGACGCCGTGCATGACCATGGGGTAATCGCTGCGAATTCTGTCCAGGTGATCAAGTGGTTTTCCACCCGGAACCATATAATTCTCGGAAAGAATCTCAAACCAGTCCACATCAGGCCTGTTTTCCAGGATATACGCGTAGTGATCCGTGCGAAGGCCCAAACCAAAGCCCAGAAAAGGACGAGTCACGGCACTGTCTCCTCCGACATTGTATGAAAACACAAGCGAACCCGAATGGCTCAAGCTATCCGGGTTCGCTGCGGTTAACCGTCTGACGTTTTGTTACTTACCGACTTTGCCGCCGACTTCGTCGCAGGCCCGTGCCGACATGGATACAAAACCTTGCCCTTTGCAGGATGACATACCCTTGCAGGCGTTACTGGCCGTTTTACAGTCATTGTGACCTTTACACTTATTGACGCCATAGCAGTGTACTTTGGCGCTTGAAGCGGTATCGCTACCGGCAAAAACCGGTGCCGTAACACTCAACATCCCGGCGGCGGCAACCGCCAGGGCAATACCCGTGGCTTTCTTTGAATAGCTCATCAATCTGGATCTCCTTGAAGTAATTTTATCGTGGCAGGGAGGTAGGCAAATCCCACTTGTGTGACAGCGCTGTATTTTAAAAAGTTCACAGGCCACTTGAAATGCGATAAAAACGTGACAATCCGCGACCGAAACTCAGTCACTTGACTATAAAAATCAGCACGTTGAACTCCATCAACGCGGGGAAATGTAGCAGAGAATTAAAAACCCCTTTGAACCCGGGCTACAGACTCAATCCAGCCAGAATGAAGGCGTGAATAACACCAGAATGGTGAAAATCTCCAGGCGCCCCATCAGCATAGCGAACACCGAAATCAGTTTAGCGGATGGGCTGATATCAGCAAAGTTATAGGCGACATCACCGAGCCCCGGGCCCAGATTATTGATCGACGTGGCGACTGCGGAAAAAGCGCTGACCTGGTCAAGCCCGGTGGCCATCATCGCCAGTGTGAGAACAACAAACACCAGGATGTACACGGCAAAAAACCCCCACACTGCTTCGATAGTCCGCTGCTGCAATACCCGACCACCGATCTTGACAGGTCTGACCAGTCGCGGATGAATCAGGCTGTCGACTTCGCGCAGACCCTGTTTAAAAAGCAATAAAATCCGCATGACTTTCATGCCGCCTGCAGTGGAACCGCCACAGCCACCGATGAAACTGATAAAAATCAGGAACACCGGCAGGAACAGCGGCCACTGGGTAAAATCATCGGCACCAAAACCGGTACTGGTGATAATGGATACCACCTCAAAATAGGCGCTGATGGTGGCGTGTGACAGGCTGGGGTTCTCTCCGGTCAGCCATAATACCGATGCAACGATCAGCAGCGCCGCAATGACAAGCAGCAGAAAGCTCCGAACTTCCACATCCTGAAGGTAAGGCCACAGGGTTTTGTTTCGCATGGCCAGAAAATGGATGCTGAAGTTAATACCACCCACGAGCATGAACACGGTGGCAATCGACTCGATGGCCTCGCTGTGAAAATAACCGATACTGGCGTCATGTGTGGAAAAACCGCCCGTCGATATCGTCGAGAAGGCATGGCCGATAGCGTCGAAAAGCGTCATCCCGGCCAGCCAGTACGCCAGCGCACAGGCAGCCGTCAGCAGCACGTAGATAATCCAGAGTGCACGCGCACTCTGGGTCAGGCGCGGGGTTAATTTTTCATCTTTCATGGGACCCGGGGTTTCCGCCCGGTAGAGTCGCATACCGCCGATACCCAGCAAGGGCAGTATCGCCACCGCCAGCACCACCAGGCCCATACCACCCAGCCACTGCAGCTGCTGGCGGTAGTACAGTATGGAACGCGGCATATCATCGAGATGCGTAATCACAGTTGCGCCCGTGGTGGTAAAACCGGAGACTGCTTCAAAGAAAGCGTCAACAAAGTTCAGGTGGGGACCAAGCAAGAAGGGTAATGCGCTCAACAGACTGAGCGCAATCCAGAACAGGACGACAACCACAAAGCCATCTTTCCGCCGCAGTGCGGCATCGTGGCTTCCGGCCAGCAGCCAGACGACCAGACTGCTGGTAAAGGCAATTGCAAACGATGTTAAAAAATTCAGCGCCTGATCGTCGTGGTACCAGAGTGACACGGCTGCCGGCGGCAACATGGTCAGACTGAAACCGATACTCAGCAGCCCAACTACACGGATTGCACCCCCGAGTTTCATAGGTGACTGATATAACCGGCAAGCGAACTGATGGTTGGGTAGTCAAATAAATCTGTGACTTCAACTTTCCCCGGAAAGCGCGCATCGATCTCTTCGTGGATCTTTACCAGCATCAGCGAGTCCGCGCCCAGCTCAAACAGATTCTGGTCAGGCTTGATATCTCTGTCGGGAAATACCTGTCTGCACACATCGATCAACTGCTGTCCGACATTATTCCCGACCGATGTCATTCCCGCATCCGCCATGAACGATTGTATGGTCGCAAGAACATCGCTGTATTCACCCCGCTCGAATGCCTCTGCCAACCGGTAGCGCTGCAACTTTCCGCTGGTGGTGCGAGGAATGCTGTTTACCGGTATTACAGCGTGAGCGTGCAAGCCGGTCTGTTGGGCCAGTGCACTCTGCACCTGTTGAATACAATCGACGAATACTTCCGGCTGTCGCCGGAACCGGACGAATACCAGCAGCAGGTCTTCGGCATTGGCCGGATCGCGTACCGCACTGACGGCCACCTTTCCCGCCTGCACGCTAGCGGCCTGCTGCAGCATCTGCTCGATATCCTGTGGGTACCAGTTCTGCCCGCTGACAAACAGAATATCTCTGGCACGGCCGGCAATAAACAACCCGCGCTCACTCATCAGGCCCAGATCGCCGGTATCCAGCCAGCCATTGTCGAACGCAGCCTCATCGCACTCGCGGCACTGATAGTAACCCCGGGTCACATTTACTCCGCGAATCTGCACATGCCCAACGCTGTTATCTGACAGTACCGAACCCTTCCCGTCAACTATACGCAGCTCGCATCCGTCAACGGGATGGCCAAGGCATACCAGTTCGATACAGTGTTCGGAATTGTCATCCGGTATTACGCGATCACCGACCGATATTTTATGTGCCGGAGCATCCAGCGTCTGCAAACCTCGACCCGGTACCGGGAAAGTCACCGCCAGACCGGCCTCGGCAAGACCGTACACCGGGTAAAATACGTCGGCATTCAACCCGGCCGGCGCCAGCCGCTGTGCGAACTCCCGGCACACCGGTGCAGACACCGGCTCTGCACCGTTGAAAATCAAACGCACTGCACTGAGGTCAAGAGATTCATCTGGCTGTGAAACAGATTTCAGATAGTGCTGGTAACCAAAGTTCGGCGAACACAGGAGGCTGCTACGGTGCTGATGTGCGCTGTCCAGCCAGCGTGCCGGGTGGCGGATAAACAGTTCGGTATCCATCAACACCTGATTCAGACCGTTAAATAAAGGTACCAGGTGAAAGCCGACCAGACCCATATCGTGGCTCAGTGGCATCCAGCTCAGGGTGGAATCATGTGCCGTGATACCCGCCGCGCTGCTGATTGCCCTGATGTTGGCTAACAGGTTTGCATGGCTCAGCACCACCCCTTTGGGCTCGCTGGTCGAACCGGAGGAAAACTGAATCAATGCCGTGTCCTCAGGCTGTGCGGGGTAAAGTTCTCCTTTTTCATCCAGCTGTTTAATATCCTCAAGCAGACACACACGTTGAGCAGAGATATCTTTACTGCTGTTCATTTTGTACAGACGTTGCAACAGATCACGTTCGGTGAACAGGAATGGCGCAGGAAACCTGGACATGACGCTCAGCAGTTTACGCAAGTACTCTGCGTATACCCCGGCTGACAGGGGGACCGGGACCAGTCCGCCTAACTGGCAGGCCCAGAAGGCATCAATAAAGGCGGTACTGTTGCGAACGAACAGGATGACCGGATCACCCGGCCGCAAACCCTGCTGTTGAAAGCGCCCCAATAGCCCACTGGCGCGGGTTGTCAAATCAGCATAGGACACCAGAGGTTCACGATCGCCACTTTGCAGAAAACGTATACCTGCCTCGCCGGCAGACGGCTGCCGTAGTATATCAGCGAGCACCTTGACTGAATTCATCCGCCTAACTCACAGGAACCAGTTTGAGCAACAGGTTATCGCGCGGACGCAGATTAACCCCTGTTTCAAGCTCAATATCCGGAACAGCAATGTGCTCCGGGCGAATCTGCGACACCAGCACAGCCAGGTGGATCATCATTTCCGTCATGGCAAACGATCCACCTATACAGCGAGACAACAGGTCACAGGGCGCATCCGGCCCTGACGGGGATTTATGGTCGGAGGATACCGCAGGCATGGCAGACATTGTAACGACGCAGCCCGGCCGGCTCAATCTAGTCTTCGAACCCGGCTTCCTTGTGGCTGCCATCGCAGAACGGCTTTCTGGCGGAGTACCCACAGCGGCAGAAGGCCGCTTTGTTGCGCGTTGCTGCAATACTGCCGTCAGCAGACACAATTGTCATCGGCCCCTTTGCTACCAGCATCGCGTTACTGTGCACGGTAATGATCAGCGGCCCATCACCTTCCAGATCGTCTGAGGAAATGCCGACGACAATTCCGTCATCCTCGAAGCCGGAATCCCTGTGACTGCCATCGCAGAAGGGTTTGTTTTGGGATGCCCCGCAGCGGCACAGGGCAATATTGTCACCCTTGCCATACATATGGCCATCGGGCGCACAAACCTCGATTTCGCCGGTACACAACAGGGGGCCGTTTTCCCGGATCTTTACCCGGTTTTGCTGGCTCAATCTCCTCTCCTTTTACCGCAGCCACCCAGCCCGCAATACGCTTCGGGGTTTCTGGCCAGGTACTGCTGGTGATAATCCTCGGCATAATAAAAGGCCGGCGCAGAAACGATTTCTGTGGTAATTCTACCGTAGCGGACACCGCTCAGCACTTCCTGAAAAGCTTCCCTGGAAGCTTCGGCGAATTGTTGCTGTTCATCGCTAAATGTGTAGATACCGGACCGGTACTGGGTTCCCCTGTCGTTGCCCTGCCGCATGCCCTGGGTAGGGTCGTGTCCTTCCCAGAAAGCGGCCAGCAATACTTCACAGGAAACAGCCCCCGGATCAAAAACTACCAGCACCACTTCGTTATGACCGGTCTGCCCGCTGCAGACTTCACGATAAGTCGGGTTCGGCGTGTAACCCGCCGCGTAGCCAACCGCCGTCGTATACACGCCTTCGATCTGCCAGAACCCGTGCTCGGCACCCCAGAAACACCCCATACCGAACACGATCTGTTGCATCCTGCCCGGGAATGGCGGCTGTAACGGGTGCCCGTTGACAAAATGCGTCTCCGCAACCGACATTGGAGTATCACGCCCGGGCAAAGCCCGATCCGGCGCGGGTATGGGTATAGCAGGCGCGTTAGCATTCATGAGCATGCGATATCATCCATTCTGTGCAAGACGCACTTGCACCATGTGCCTAGTCTCAGGATAAAGTGTGTTTCGGGTCAACAGGCAACAATGTAAACATAAATTATGAACAACGCCAACACTATCCCACCGGGCATAGTAATCCGCATATTATATATTGTATATCAACTAGTTACATAAACTACGCTGCACTCAGGCTGCACATATTATCTGCCTGCTTGACGCAGATCAGTTCTCTTTCATCAGGGATATGATCCCGTGTGTCGATATATACGCCCGGTACATACGAATTATTTAGCAGAAAGGTTTCAAATGAATCTATTCAGTCTGCTTATGGCAGGTCTGCTGACGATACTGACTCTGGTTTTTACTGTCATGCTGATTTCTGCGATTGTTTTCAACCTGAAAGCCGGGGGAAATTTCCGTAAATCGCTGGCAACACGAATTGATCAGTTACGCTTAAGCAAAATGCTCTCGGCACTGGGTATCGATATCAGCAACTATCTGCATACTCAAAAAATCGTCGCCATAGAAAAACATATGGAACGATGCTCGGCCTGTGAAAAAACAGATACCTGCGATGAAAAACTTGCAGCCGGAGACATTAACATGGCTGATATTGATTTCTGCAACAACGAAAAATCCTTGCAGGACATAGCGCAGAGAAAAGAGGGGTGATACGAAACCTGTCATTCACTGTAGGAGCGCCGCCCTTCGGCGCGAATGTTGGCGTTGCAACCAGTCGCGCCGAAGGGCGGCGCTCCTACAGGATGAGACGGGGAACTAACCCTCCTTTCCGTCGACCCGGGGCCGGGTCAGGATCAGAATGAGGCGGGGAACTAACCCTCCTTTCCATCCACCCGGGGCCGGGTCAGGATCAGGATGAGGCGGGGAACTAACCCTCCTTTCCGTCCACCCGGGGCCGGGTCAGGATCAGGATGAGGCGGGGAACTAGCCCTCCTTTCCGTCGACCCGGGGCCGGGTCAGGATCAGGATGAGGCGGGGAACTAGCCCTCCTTTCCATCCACCCGGGGCCGGGTCAGGATGGGGAAGTACAGCACGAAAAACGCAAGGAATGCACCTATCCATAACCACTGCGACAAACCGATCCACAGACTGTAGTGCGCAGCATCCAGCAACGGCAACACGACGCGCACCAGCGCTGCGGCACCCAATACCATAAACATCCAGCCCAGCCCCGGTGGGGGTTCGAATACGCTTCTGCCGGTATGACCCAGCGCAATGCGTGCCATCATCCCGAGCGTCATCATACCGACACCCCCGACCGCAAAGGCATGCAATCCCGGGTAAGGTGAAATACCGGCAACATACACCGCAGCTTTCAGCGCGAATCCGGCAATGATTGCGGCATAAGCCAGATACAGGCTCCACAACAACGGTTTCTTCCATATACCGGCGGTATACCAGCCCAGCCACCGCCACAGATGCAAAATAAAGAGACTGACGGCCAGCACAGCGACTGTCAGTCCATTCGGCTGAACGAGTTCGGCTATCCAGAAACCGGTGAACAACACCAGGCTGATTATATCCACCCACTTGCTGTTACGTAACTTGACCGGATACCCGACACCGTTCTCTATAAAGAAAGGCAGTACGCGCCGGCTGAGCATAAAAATCAGTGCCAGTACAAGATACAGGCCCGAATACAGGCCCCAGTATACGCCATGCTCAAGGCGCCCGGCTGCGCCAAGAAAGAACACCAGATTACCTGTCAGCAGTAATATCAGTTTGACGACTATGGTCAGGTTAGGCCAGAGTCTGGCGCGCACAATGGGGACAGTTATAGCCAGTATTAACCCGGCAAGAAACAACAGATCGAAGATTGCTGCAACGAGAAGGTAAGTGCTACCGCCTGCCAGTAAAGACAATCGCGCCAGCAACCAGCAAAGAAACAACAGCAACAGCGGCCATCCACTCAACATCGGACGCCCTGTCCAGTTACCTACCGCGGTCAAAAGGAACCCGGCGACCACAGCCAGGCTATAGCCATAGATCATCTCGTGAGCATGCCAGGTTACGGGCGTCAGACCGGCAAGCGGGAGGGATATTCCCTGACTGTAGACTGCAAACCAGATCAGCATGCCGATAACCGCAAAAGCACCGGCAGCCAGGAAAAAAGGACGGAACCCCAGTCTCAGCCAGGCTGGGCCTATCGGCTTGATTGCAGTTTCTCCGAGCGGAAATCTTCCAGCGGAACCGGACGAGCAAGACCGTAACCCTGGGCATAGTCGACCCCGGCTTCGCGCAGCCGCTCGAGAATGGCGTCATTTTCCACAAATTCGGCAATTGTTTTCATACCCATCACCTGTCCGATCTGGTTAATGGAATTCACCATTGCTGCATCAATTGGGTCGTCAACCATATCTCTCACAAACTGACCATCGATTTTCAGATAGTCCACCGGCAGATTTTTAAGATAGCCGAACGATGACAAACCGCTGCCAAAATCGTCCAGTGCAAACAGGCAACCCAACATTTTCAGCTCCTCGATAAACACTGCTGCCTGCGCCAGGTTGGTAACTGCCACCGTCTCCGTGACCTCAAAACAGATGCGCAGCGGGCTTACGGCATACCGGTCAAACTGTTCCTTGATAAAACCAAGAAAACCCTCTTCATTGATACTGCAACCAGACAGGTTGACAGTAGTAATCAGGTCTTCACCAAAACAAACATTATCCCGATCTTCGGCGAGCCGCTGGAACAGGTTGCGGATGACCCAGCGATCAATTGCCTGCATAAGATTGTACCGTTCTGCTGCCGGAATAAACAGGTTCGGCGCAACAATGCCACCCTTCTCATCCACCATTCTTACCAGTATTTCCTGCATCGGTGGCCCGGATTCCGGTCCACCTACCGGCAAAATCTTCTGGCAATACAGGACAAAGCGTTCGTCCTGCAGCGCTCGGGTAATACGCGACACCCAATGCATTTCACGATGTCTGAGCGCCATCTGGTCGTCGCTCTCCTGGTACAGGTGCACCCGGTTTCGTCCCAGATCCTTGGCGGCATAGCAGGCAATATCCGCCGCCGCAAGCACCTCGTTTCTGGAGGCATTGGCGCGATTGATGGTAACAACACCGATACTGACACCAACCCGGAACGTTTGCTTGTCCCAGACAAAACAGTAATCCTCGATGGACTCACGCACCCGATTGGCAATGCTAACGGCCTTGCGCACCGGACAATCTTTCAGGAATATCGAAAATTCGTCGCCGCCAAGCCGGGCCAGTGTGTCAGAATCACGGAATTCTTTCGCCAGCAGGGCTGAGAGCTGCCGCAACAGCTGATCGCCGGCGACATGCCCACAAGTATCGTTAATGACCTTGAACTGATCAAGGTCCAGGTACAAAAGCGCATGCTCCACGTCCACTCGGCGCGCCAACTGGAGCTCACTGTCGAGACGCTGCTCAAAGGCGTAGCGATTTGCCAGACCTGTCAACGCGTCATGTGTTGAGTTCCAGAGCAGCTTTTGCTCGGATACCTTGCGCTGCGAAATATCGGTGTGCGATCCGGCAATGCGGGTTGGCGCCTGCTCGTCAGACAGTAACACCAGGCCGCGGCATTCAACCCACTTCCACTCTCCATCGCTGGTTAGTATTCGGTACTCAACGCTGAATGACCGCGTCGCACCCGTCATGCACTCGGTCCACGCGTCCAGTATTTCGCCCAGGTCATTATCGTGAATTACACCCTGCCAGGCGCGGAAGCTGCTCTCAAACTCGTCATCCTCGTAGCCCAGCATGTTTTTCCAGCGCTCCGAGAAATAGATTTCTCCCGTTTCCAGGTTGTAGTCCCAGATACCGTCGCTGGTGCCGCGGGCGATCAGTGCAAACCGTTCCTCATTCCTGCGCAGTGTTTCCTCTACCTCTTTACGCTGTGTGATATCGCGCAGAATAACGACCGAACCAAACTCGCGGCCAAGATCGTTGCGGATAGGCGATCTGGAGACATCCACGTACAGTTCATCGCCTGCTTTGGAGCACAGGTGATACGCTTCTCCCGTTCCGGAGGAATTTTTTTCGGCTTCGAGTGTGAGTACGTCACTCAGCACACATCCGGATGCCTCTGCTTCGCCCAGCCCGATCAGTTGCTGTGCCTGTCTGTTAAGGTAGCTTATCTCTCCGGCCATATTGGTCGTAATCACGGCATCGCCAATCGACTCAAAAGTCACCTTCGCCGTCAGAGCCTGTTCGGCCATTGCTGTCTTGCGAATGACAACCCGTATAATAGCGAACCCGATCCATGCAGACGCAAAAATCAGCAGGCCCATAACAAGCGCTGTTTCCCTGTCATTTCCGGCTGCCTGTGCGACTGTTCTTTTTACTTCCTGCTCCTGACGACCCAGCATATCAACCAGGAACGACAACATTTTTTGCTGTCTCGGTATGGCACTGCCCTTGAGCAGCGCATTGGCCTCGTCTCTGCGGCCGTCACGCAGCAATTCCATCACCTGTTCCTGCATGGGCGCAGATGCTTCCGCCAGCGTTCTCAGGGTCCTGAATAATTTCTGTTCCTCTTCCGTTTCCAGCAACCCGGACAGGGCGTCGCGATTGACGATATACTGCGCGGCAAATTCGTTAAAATGGATATACTCCTCGTCACGCTCAAACGGGTCATCCACAATCGCCATGCGCAACAAACTCACCGAGCGCTCACGCACCGTGGAATACATCATCATCACGTAATGGGATTTTTGTGCCTGCGTATTCACCAGCTGCTCTGAAACACGCATGGTTCGCGTGATTTGCGAGTAGCCAATAAGAATAACGGCGAGCATGAGAACCATGACCGCGATAAACCCGCCGACGATGACGTATTTTGATCTGTCAGAAAACATTGGCGTACTGGAGTCCCTTGGTGGCGCCGATAACTAATTGATAACAATGTATTTAATTATCGGCACGCAAACCGGTAACTGAATGCATATCCATCCATCGAAAGTAGGGATTTAACTGGCTGTTTTTAATAAGCTTTAGTCTGGGAGAATCCGTAAAAGCCAGGCAGCAGGGGGAACGGGACAACCCGGGTGCAATACGGCAGAATACAGGCAGGCGTAGCGTCCTGATGAGAGGGTCTTGACGCAACGAGGGAGGATTACCCATGAGCAGCCGCCAATGAGTTTGCGGCTTGGTCAGATGTCGGTGTCCAGTCTTCAGTATTTTAAACGGTAATATATTCAGTGAAAAAATCAACAAAAGCAGCAC
>ENA-ORDP01000457-ORDP01000457.1-marine-sediment-metagenome-genome-assembly--contig:-NODE-457-length-26728-cov-5.107187_pt1 | contig 26728 bp, 24 predicted proteins | sample MGYA00248627_ERZ508539 | MGnify/ENA primary metagenome ERZ508539 (study PRJEB26208, sample SAMN05571518) | marine sediment metagenome | biome: deep sea; feature: Hydrothermal vent; material... | reverse complement strand
CCCCAGGGGGGAGATGGATATATTGTGCAGTGAAAATGGTCAAGGTAGTACTCCTGTGTTCCCTCCCCAGGGGGGAGATGGATATATTGTGCAGTGAAAATGGTCAAGGTAGTACTCCTGTGTTCCCTCCCCAGGGGGGAGATGGATATATTGTGCAGTGAAAATGGTCAAGGTAGTACTCCTGTGTTCCCTCCCCAGGGGGGAGATGGATATATTGTGCAGTGAAAATGGTCAAGGTAGTACTCCTGTGTTCCCTCCCCAGGGGGGAGATGGATATATTGTGCAGTGAAAATGGTCAAGGTAGTACTCCTTTGTTCCCTCCCCAAGGGGGAGATGGATATATTGTGCAGTGAAAGTGGTCAAGGTAGTTACTCCTTTGTTCCCTCTCCCTTGACGGGGGAGGGTTAGGGTGGGGGTGAACTATTACCAATAACACAGTTTAACAAATTCTGTTTTTTTTCTTTGTTCAATGGAATTATACACAATCATAGGGGGACGGATGGTTAAGACCATGCAGAACAGGCTTCAAAGGTGCAGGGTTTCAATCTAATAACGCTTTTGAAGATGAACCCCCAAAATATTATCATAGAAGATTGAGACAAGGGCCTCGCAGGAATATATAAGAGACCCTGGATGTTTTAACTCACTGCCTCTGCAGGGTATACGCTTATCTTCATCTTTGCCCGGCCTTTCCTTTCAAATTTTACAACACCGTCAATCAAGGAATATAGCGTGTCATCTCTACCCTTTTTGACATTAAACCCCGGATGGAATTTAGTGCCCCTCTGCCTGACAAGAATATTTCCCGCCCTTACAACCTCACTGCCGTATCTCTTTACACCGAGACGTTGCGATTCACTATCTCTGCCGTTTCTTGAACTGCCGACACCTTTTTTATGAGCCATTATTATCCTCCGTAGACTATATCATCTATCTTTATCTTTGTGAAATACTGCCTGTGTCCCCTGAGTCTCCTGTACCCCTTACGTGGTTTCATCTTGAATACGATGACTTTCCTGTTCTTTGATGTCTCAACCACTGATGCCTTGACAGCCGCCCCTTCTATATACGGGGTTCCGGTAATCATCGTTCCTTCTTTTGATAGAAAGAGAATCCTGTCAATGCTGAGTGGATCCCCGGGGTTTGCATCAATCCTGTCAACATTAAGTACCTGTCCTTCTGATACCCTGTATTGTTTACCGCCTGTTTCTATGATAGCGTACATAAGGAAAGTCCTCCTGTTAGGCAATTTAAATCCGCTTCAGCCTGATCCTGTAACAATAGACCGTAATATGCAGACTGCATGTAAATATCTCAATCTGAACATATATTTAAACGTAAGCAGGGATAAAAAGTCAAATCAGTTACAATAAGGAGTCGATGTATTCCTTAAGAACCTCTCTGTCTCTATCTGCAAGAGAAAAGAATTCAATACCAATTCTGTAAGGAGCATCACTGATTTCAGGTTCAAACAGGTTTGCTACCCTTCCTTTGACAGAGACCTCTTTGCCGCCGTTTGACTTGGTGAGTGTCATGAGGAATTCTGAATTTACTTCAAGGGGTGTCTCTGATTCGATTAGCATGCCGGAGAGGCTGATCTTTTTCACTGTAAAATTATGAGGGCATTGAATGTGTGCGTCACCGGGCTTCAGGTTAAACCGGCCAAGGATACGTTTTTCCAGTGTGAGGATGCGGTTTTTTTCAATAAATTTGAGCAAAGACAGGGTTTTTTCACTCAGAACATCCTCAAATTTAATGCCGGCCCTGTAGATGGGGACAACTTCACCTGCAGGTGATACTATGGTCTTGTCAAGTTTTGACCATATCACCTGCCCCTTCAGGTTAAGAAGTTCACCTTTATGGTTTGCCTTGATTGTATATTCCTTATTAACAGAGATCATATGGTTTGCCTCAACAGCCATCCCGTCAAGACTCATGTTGAGTATTTTAACGTTAAGGATAAAGGTGAGGCAGCCCTCGATACCATCGACATCATATCTCCTGTTTTCCCTTCTTTCTTCATAACTATCGGTCATTTTTTTATTAAGCCCCCATATTTTCCTTTGCAGTTACTCCATCACTCCATCACTCCCTTACTCCCTTACTCCCTTACTCCATCACTCCAAAATCATTTATTAGATGCATTATTTGACTATAATCCCCGCATACCCGACGACATGATCGTAATCTCCGCTTACCTCTGCTGAAGTTGCGTATTTTATGAGCTCTGATGTAGTAGCTCCAAACTCGATAGCAGCATAGAGCATGGTTGTTACAGGCAAATACCCGCACATGGATATCCCTTTGGACAGAACCGTACTGTAAAGGCCTTCAGGGTCAAGGGAGAGTATATGTTCGATGGCAAGGCTGTCGAGGGATTTTGCCTGTGAGTCTGAAACATAGTGGCTCATATCGGAGCTTGCAATTATTGTAACAGGGTAATCAATGCCCTTTATGGCCTTTGCAATGGACTTTCCGGTTGTTTCGCATTCATCGAGAGAGGACTGCATAAAGATTATGGGTACAATCTTTATATTTGTGCTGAAGTATGCTATGAAGGGCAACTGGACCTCGATTGAATGTTCAAACATGTGAGCCCTCGTATCCTGACTGATGGTTTCCGGTGCATTTTTGTAAATCCGGTGTGCAAGCAGCTCGTCAATAGTGAAATTCCCTGTTGGTATTTCCCATATGCCGACCGGCATGAGGGAGATTTTTTCACCAAGGCCCGTATGGTTTGGCCCAAGGAAAACAAAGGTATCGGGGAGCTGAATCCTTGAGTAGACAGCCCCGGCAACATGGCCCGAGTATATAAGGCCTGCGTGAGGACAGACAGCCCCGATAACAGGTTCTTTGGGGGTGTCAATGATATATTGTGAGACCTGCTCTGTCAGCCCCTCCGGTATTCCAGGATAGAACTGTCCTGCAACAGCGGGTTTCCTGAGCATCAAAACACCTCTTCTTCCTCGTCATAGGTTACATTCGTAAAATCAGCAAACCTGGTGGATTGAGAAAGATAGGTAAGCCTTACAGTTGCAGTCGGACCATTACGCTGTTTGGCTATAATAATCTCAGCCTTGCCCTTGTTGGCATTGTTGTTTTTGGAATACACCTCGTCACGATACAGGAAGACTATTACATCAGCGTCCTGTTCAATTGCCCCGGACTCTCTGAGATCCGCAAGATTCGGCCTTTTGTCCTGCCTCAGCTCAACTCCCCTGTTCAGCTGGCTCAGGGCGATGACAGGCAGGTCCAGCTCCTTTGCAAGGGCCTTCAGCGACCGGGATATCTCTGATATCTCCTGTTCCCTGCGCTCAAAATTACCCCTGCCCCTCATGAGCTGCAGATAGTCGACAACCACCATGCTGAGGCCGTGCTCCATCTTGAGTCTCCTTGCCTTGGCCCTCATTTCAAGTACCGAGGTGTTGGAGGCATCATCAATGAAGATCGGGGCCTCTGCGAGTTTTCCGGCTGCTGAGGTTAATTTGTGCCAGTCCTCCTTGCGTATAAAACCCTTCCTGACGCTGTTTGAGTCGACCATGGCCTCGGAACAGAGCATCCTGAGGGCAAGCTGTTTTTTTGACATCTCAAGGCTGAATATCGCCACAGGCTCGTTCAACTCAACCCCTACATGCTGGGCAAGATTCAGGGCAAAGGCGGTTTTTCCCATTGAGGGGCGTCCACCGACAATAATCAGGTCGCCCGGCTGAAAGCCTGTTGTAATCTCATCAAGGTCCCTGAAGCCCGAGGGTACGCCTGTTATGGCCTCTTTACGGTCATAGAGTTGCTCTATCATCTCAAAACTGTCCTTGATAATCTCTTTCAGCCTGGAAAATGGCGCCTTGATGCGCTTGTCGGATATTTCAAATATTGTCTTTTCTGCAAAATCCACGAGTTCATCGGCAGGGAGGTTTTCTTCATATACCGTAGTTGCGATATCGGTGGCAGAGCGGATCAGGTTTCTCATAAGGGCCTTTTCTTTAACGATCTTTGAGTGATATCTCACATTGGCCGATGTTGGAATGACATTTACGAGAGAGGATAAATATGATACCCCTCCGATGGATTCAAGCTTATTCTTTGTCCTGAGATGGTCTGTAAGGGTGATAAGGTCGATGGGTTCGTTTTTTTCAAAGAGTTCAAGCATGGCATTAAAGATCATGCGATGAGTGTTTCTGTAGAAATCATCGGCAGTCATGACCTCAAGGGATTTTAGTAAGGCCTCATTATCAAGGAGGATTGCACCAAGTATGGATTGCTCTGCCTCGAGGTTTTGGGGAGGTAATTTATCAAGTGCTTCATCGATTGTTGCCATGGCTGTTGTACTTTTACTTTAACGGATGTGAATAGTTTTATCCGGGGTATTTGTGAGTATAAACCACTAATGCACAGATTTCGTTAATCGTTAATCCGTATTAACTTATCGATGCGTTATAAGTTCACCGTGAATTGCTGGTATTAACTGATTAACGTATCCCTCTCGATTATCTCTTTTTCTGTATTCCCCGTGGTTAAAAGTATCATCAATCAGGTTAAGCGTTTTCCTCCCTGCTTACCTGTACGGTAAGGTTTACAGTAATCTCATGGTGGAACTTTACCTTGACGGTATATTCACCAAGGCGTTTTATCGGCTCATCGAGTATAATCTTTCTCTTTTCTATATCGAACCCGGACTTTTTCAAGGCCTTCTGTATGTCAATATTTGTTACAGACCCGAAGAGTCTGTCTTCTTCTCCAGCCTTTGCCTTTATTATAACAGGTTTTGAGACGATCTTCTCTGCAAGTATCTGTGCAGCATTCCTGACCTTGCTTACCTTTTCCTGGATTATCCTCTTGTGGTGTTCAAATTCGTTTATGTTTCTTGGGTTGGCCTCAACAGCGAGGTTTCTCGGCAAGAGATAATTCCTGGCAAAGCCCTTTTTAACCATTACAATATCCCCCATGTTCCCGAGGGTTTCAACATTTTCTCTAAGAATGATCTTCATAACTTTATTGCTCTCCTTTCAGAATCAGGTTAATGTTAAAGCAGGGTTAAACGGCAAATTCTTTCCATTTCAGTCTTTCAGCTCTCTTGTGGAAGTAGACAAGGATAGTATAGCTGACATTGTCAAATACTTTCAACCCGGCAAAAACTAAAAAACAAAAGCTGCCTGAACAAAACCGTGGGCTATCGGAAAGGGGGAGTAAAGTATGGTTATCTGCAGATACTGATTACCTCCTTTGCGATCTGTTCAAGGGGAAGGACAATATCCACACCACCCCTTTTGATGGCCTCATTGGGCATTCCGAAGACCACCGACGTTTTTTCGTCCTGAGCGATTGTGAATGCACCTGAGTCCTTCATCTCTGTCATCCCGCGTGCACCGTCATCCCCCATCCCGGTCATAATAACACCCACGGCATTTTTGCCTGCATAGCGGGCTGCCGAACGAAACAGAACGTCCACAGAGGGGCGGTGACGGCAGACTAAGGGCCCGTCTTTAACCTCCACATAGTAACGTGCGCCACTGCGTTTGAGCAGTGTATGGCGGTTCCCCGGGGCAATAAGCGCCCGGCCCCTGATTGCTGTGTCGTTATCGGCAGCCTCTTTGACCGACACCCTGCAAATACCGTCAAGTCGCCTGGCAAAGGCGGTGGTAAAATGCTCCGGCATGTGCTGCACTATTACTATGCCCGGGGAGTCAATGGGGAGGGCTTCAAGAAAAACCCTCAGCGCCTCTGTGCCGCCCGTTGATGCTCCTATAACAACGACCCGTTCGGTTGTCTGTGTCATTGCCTTTGATGCAGTCGCGGGAATAACGGCATCGGCTGTAAGCTTTGGTTCAATCTTCCGGGATTTTGTAATTTGCCTCGGCCTTGCGATAGATGCCGCCTTCACTGCATCGCATATGCGGATTCTTGATTCTTCCAAAAACCGTTTTGCTCCAATTCTTGGTTTCCGGATAATTTCGACTGCTCCGTATTCAAGGGCCTCCAGGGCTGTTGCAGATCCCTTTTCAGTGAGGCTCGAGCACATGACGACGGGAATAGGATGCTGGCTCATAATTATACGCAAAAATCTGATGCCGTCCATTCGTGGCATTTCCACATCCAGGGTGATAACATCCGGAATTGCATGTCTGATCTTCTCAGCAGCTATAATCGGGTCTGCGGCGGTGTCCATTACTTCTATCTGCGGATCTGAAGAAAGTATCTCTTCCAGTGTCTGGCGGACTACAGAGGAGTCGTCTACAATAAGTACCTTGATCTTCTTTTTCATTTAAGATTCCTCAAATAAGGTTGGTTTTTTAAGATATTTCCCTTGTTTCAAACGTTTTAAAAATACCTCGCCGGTGTGTGTATAGAATATAAGTTTACGACCACGCATCCCCCCGGTATCGGAGATGATAAGGTTGAGCCTTTCGTTTTTGATGACCTGTATGGCTGTCAGAATATTTTGTCTTCCTACGCTAAAGATACCGGGTTGATCTCCCTGTAAGAATAAAGCATCTGCACCGCCGAATAGTTTAACCTTGATCTCACTGCGTTTAATACCATATTTATCAAAGCCTTCAATCATTTGCATGATGGAATAGTCAACATACTTGAAGTCTTCCATGTAATGACTATCACAGTGTTTCGTATTCGTGTATTTTGGCAGAAATCCATGACAGATAGCCCCTACCCCGAGGTGGCGGCTGAACATGGTAACGGATACACAGGATCCCAGTACTGTTGACACCATGGTTGGCCTCTCTGCCGTATACATCTCGCCGGGTTTAAGATAAACAACAGGCAGTTTTGTTTTTAACGGGTTCATGTCGGCTTCCTGTAGACCATTGGCGCTGCCTGGACTAAAGGGACGTTCAGACCATGAAGTGTCTCGGAGTGTCCCATAAAGATATAGCCGCCGGGCCTTAAGTGACGGCAAAAGCGGTTTAACAGTACTTCCTGGGTCGGCCTGTCAAAGTAAATGATAACGTTGCGACAAAAAATGATATCCATAGGCTCTCTCATGCCAAAGTCACCTTCCATGAAATTCAATCTCCGGAATTTTATAACCGTCCTCAGTTCCGGTACGATTCTTATCAGTTTTTTTTCCCTGTCCTTGCCTCGCAGGAGATATTTCTTCCTGAATTCCCTCGGTATCGGGTCTATTGTGTCATATTCGTAAATTCCAAGTTTTGCCTGTTCAAGCACTTTTGTTGAAATATCGGTGGCAAGGATCATGTAGTCAAGTGCAGCTCCGGGATGACTTTCAGTAAATTCACTCAAGACCATTGCCAGGGTATACGGCTCCTCGCCTGTGGAACAGCCGGCACTCCAGAGTATGAGCTTTTTTCTGATGCCCGAACCATGGGAGGCAGTCAACTCAGGCAATGCCGTATGGAACAGATAATCAAAATGAGCAGGTTCCCTGAAGAAATCGGTCTTATTGGTAGTAACAACATCAATCATGTGGATCAGTTCATTTTTAACCCCCTGAGGGCTGAACAGGTAGTTGCAGTATTCGCTGAATGACTCCATATCCAGGTTGCGCAATCTTCTGCGGAGCCTTGCCTCAAGCATGGTCTTCTTTGAAGCCGACATTTTAATGCCGCATTTTGTTTGGATGAACTCGCCCAGACGAGTAAATTCCTTTGTTGACAAGGTCGTCTTAAATACATCCTTATAGCCGTTATATTCCATATTCTCCTGATGTAAGGTAGAAATTCAGATACTTGCTACGGGTTTAGTTTTGCATTTTTGCTATATATCCCTGCCTCTTCCTGTTCCACAGCCTGAAGGAGCTTTGGGGCATCCAGAATCAGGGCTACCCTTCCGTCACCCATTATAGTTGCCCCTGATACTCCTTCCACGTCCTTGTAGAAGCTGCCCAGTGACTTGATTACGGTCTGGTGCTCACCTATCACATCATCCACCACAAATCCGACCCTGCTGCCGTCCACTTCCGTTATCACTATTTGTTCTATGCCCGGGGTCCCGCTGTTTATCATGAAGTGTTCTTTCAGGCAGATGTATGGAACCGGTTCCCCCCGGACATTTGCCACATGCCGGCCGTGGGCCCTTGCCACGTCCTCACGAGACAGTTCCACGCATCCCTCTACAATCGAAAGGGGCAATACGAAGAATTCTTCCGCAACCTTTACCAGAAGACCGTCAATGATCGCCAGTGTGAGCGGCAGTTTGAGGGTAATAGTCGTCCCGGCTCCCTTTTTACTGTTTATGTCGATTGAGCCCCTGAGAGCTTCGATACCCCGTTTAACAACATCCATTCCCACCCCGCGTCCGGATACGCCCGTAACGTTTTTTACAGTGGAAAATCCCGGGACAAAGATTAATGCAAAGACCTCTTTTTCGGTCATTTCCAGATCATGCGAGACCAGTCCCCTCTCCAAAGCCATGGCCTTTATGGCCTTGGCATCGAGCCCTGAACCGTCATCCTCTATCCTGATCAGTACATTGGCGCCGGAGTGTACTGCTGAAAGATGTACCGTTCCGTGTCCCGGTTTCCCTGAAGCCTCACGTACCCCGGGAAGTTCTATCCCGTGATCGATGCTGTTTCTGATCAGGTGCACAAGGGGATCGTTTAACCGTTCGATTACCGTCTTATCCAGTTCCGTCTCTGCTCCCTCGGTCGTCATTACGACCTCCTTCCCCAGTTCGTTGGAAAGGGTACGCACCAGACGTCTGAATTTACTGAACGTTGTCCCGATCGGAAGCATTCGGATGCTCATCGTGTTGTCACGGAGTTCGCATGTCAAACGTTCCACCACCTCTGCTATAGAGAGTAACTCGGGATCATTTTGATAGGCAGCCGTTCGGCTCAAGCGGGACTGAACCGTTACCAGCTCACCCACCAGGTCGACAAGACTGTCCAGTTTGCCTGAGGAGACCCTGATGCTTGAGAGTGACTCTGCCTTCCGGCGGCTCTCCCTTACATCACTGACGTGTTCCTGTTCAATAAGCGCTGATTGTACCTTTCCGGTGTCGATCACTCCGGCATCAACCAGCATTTCGCCAATGGGTTTCTGGGAACCGAGCACTTTTTGAAGATCCTCATGTATCAGATCTCCACGTTCAATCAGGATCTCTCCAAGCCTCTTATAACCGGCTGCATTGTCCAGTCTTCCGCCATCGTCGATGATATTGATGCTCAACTCGCTGTCGTCCTCAACAAAGATAAATATGTCTTTTATGGCATTTATCCCTTGACGGGTCGTCAGAATCACATCCCAGTATGTGTAACAGGCCTCAGGATCAAAGTCTTTCAACAAGGGGATGGCATCTGTCTGCGCCACCACCTTGCATTTACCGGTCCGGCGAAGCTCGTCAAGCAGGAGAACCGGATTTGTGCCTTTTTTGAAAATATCCCGGGAGGGGCGGAATCTGATACGGTAGGTGATGTTTCCTCCCTGGGTATCGGGTGACGGGAGGCCTGTTGGACTGGAATCATCCTCATCAATCAGATCTGCCGGCGCTGCCGGGCCCTCGGTCTCCTCTTTTTTCTCTTCACTGCCGGGAATCAGCTTCTTGAGGGATGTCATGATCTCTCCGGCCATTACCTCATTCGTTGCCTCACCTCCATCAGAGGCGTCAAGCATTGTGCGGATATGGTCACGGGCGGAGAGGGTCAGGTCGATCAATTCTTTTGTAACGGATATTTCTCCGTTCCGTACAAGATCGAAAACCGTCTCGATTTCGTGTGTAAATGCTGCGATGTCATCAAACCCGAACATCGCCCCCGAGCCTTTGATCGTGTGCATTGCACGAAAGACGCGCCCGACAATTTCGATGTCCTCAGGCGCATCCTCAAGCTCAAGCAGTGATGTTTCAAGCTCAGACAGTAATTCGTAGGCTTCATCTTTGAAGGCTTCCCTGTGTTTGTCCATCGCAAGAACCTCCTTCTCATCAGTTGCCATTTTCTATCCATAAGCAGCTTTTGTTGGTAGTAGAGGCACAAACTATATGGCGGGAATATCCGGCATCCTCAATTGCCTTTTTAAAAATCTCCGGGCGTTTGTCCGTTATTGTCAGGAGTTTGTTTAATTTCTGTGAGGAATGACAGGCCGAACAGAGAAGTTGCAGGCAGGACAGGTCAACCGATGTTACATTTTCGAGATTGATAAATACGTGATTGACATTATCCAGTGTCCTCATCAGGGATACCCTCAGTTTATCCGAATGCTGTATGGTCAGTTCACCGGAGAAAGTCAACCTTTCTATATCACCTGACTGTTCAACCTGTAGTTCCATTGTTTTTCCCTCCTTTTAGGGAAGAATACACAGTTATGATTTTTATCTCACAAATTTTTTTGTAGTAGTTATCAACTGTTCGGGTGTAAAGGGCTTTACTATCCAGCCGCTGGCGCCTGCCTGCTTGCCTTCCTGTTTCTTTGATTCCTGGGATTCCGTCGTCAGCATAAGCACAGGTGTGAATTTGTATCCGGAGTTACTACGCAGGTGTTTTATGAATTCAATCCCGTCCATCTCCGGCATATTAAGATCAGTGATTACCATATCAATCCTTGTGCCATTCAGTTTATTCAGGGCATCCCTTCCATTTATTGCGGTAATCACTTCATATCCTGCATCCTTTAAAGCAAAGGATACGATCTGTCTCATGGAAGCTGAGTCATCTACTATTAAAAGAGTTTTTGCCATGTTTAACTCCCCTTACCGACTTTATCGAGCATGTTTCTCATTACATCTCTTTCTGACTCCATTGTATACATCTTTTCAAGCCATGCCGCACCGCCGTCAGCTTCTGATTCATGAATCTTCTCACTCATAGTCCTGATCTTTTGAGTTGTTTTTTCCAGCTCTGATTTAAACGAGAGCAGCGGTTCAATCACATGCTCTATACGCTGCCTGGTTATGTCCTGAAACTGCATGGAGATGACAATGCTGCTTATATCCTTTGCAAGGGATTCGGTTTCCACAGTGAGTTCATTAAGCTGATTTTTTGCATCATTCATCACGCCGTCTATCTCTCTCAGTGTATCTTCCACAACCATTTCAGCCTCCGAAGACAACGCATTACTCTCGGAGGTGCTTTTCCCCGTCTTTAAATAGATATCCTTCATATCCGTCTCAACCTTTGTAATGAGTTTTCGTATCTCATCTGCTGCGGCATTCGACCTGCCGGAGAGTTTTCTTACCTCGTCTGCAACAATGGCAAATCCCCTTCCATGCTCTCCTGCCCTTGCTGCCTCGATGGCTGCATTAAGGGCAAGGAGGTTTGTCTGTTCCGCTATGTATTCGATCTCCGAGACTATACTTCTTATATTCTCAGTATCCTCAATAATCAACTCCATACCCGCAAGGGTCTCTTCAACAACGGTAGCAATGCCTTTCATGCTCTCTATCACATCTGAGAGGGCCTTTTTGCTGAGGTCGAGAAGGGCTCCACCCTTGCTCTCTTCATCATCATCTCCTGCAAACCTGCTGAAGGCGCCCGATGCCTTCCCTGCCTGGTTTCGGGCCCTCTCAACGATGTTCATGAACCGGTCGCCAATATCCAGGGCTGCAGATTCCGTCTGTTGTATTACCTCTGTCAGCTGGTTGGTCAATACAGGCATGAGCTCTGCCCTTTCAAGAAGGAGCCCCGTCATGGGTCCCACCGTCTCTTCTATCTCCGAGAGGTGTCTCTTCTCATTTTTCAGGTAGTTATCCTCAAGGCTTTGCAGTTTTTTCTTTATTAACTGATAGGTTATTGAAATGAAAACAGCGTATATGCCTATGTTTACAAGAACCCTTAGCATCCTGTGCTCTATCATGGATGCTAAGGTAACGCATAAAAAGAGCAGAAAAATTTCTCCATATAACTTCAGGTTATGTTTCATAGCAGCATACCTCTGCCCGACTCATGCACGACGGTCAGTTCACCTGAGGAAAAGACCCTGTCGATGTCAAGGATAATAATGAACTGTTCATCACATTTACCCATACCCTTAATGAAGTCTGTATCTAAACGTTTCCCTATCCTTGGAGGCGGCTCCATCTGGTCGGTCTTAAGCTCAAATACCTCCTGTACCGAATCTGCCAGTGCACCAATAACCGTGGTATCTCCGTCGAGGGGGATCTCTGCTATGATTATGCAGGTATTTACCGTCTTCTCCGCCTTCGACATTCCAAACTTCAGTCGAAGATCTACTACAGGAACCACGCTGCCGCGGAGGTTTATTACACCACGCATGAACTCCGGGGTTCCGGGTACCTTTGTCACTGTCGTGAAGTCCATGACCTCCCGGACCTTGGATATGTCCAGGGCAAACACTTCGTCATCCAGTGTAAAGGACAGGTACTGGGTGGTCTCTATCATTGCAGCTACGCTCATGTTTCCTCCTTTAGAGATATATCCTGCGTGTCCTGTCTACTAATTTTCATTAAAAAGCAAATTGATAACCCGCAGTAACATTTTTAAAATCTTTCAAACTCCTTGTCCCTTTCATCTCCATCTCCATTACCCTTACTGCCCAGGTCAAGGGCAATACCGACAGGGTCGTCTTCTGCATTAACCCGGGCCGCGGGTTTTTTACCCGGCAAATGGTATACCATTTTTTTATGAGCTTTTTGGTATGGCTTTCTATTATGTCTGATTTTCAAGCCATCGGTACCATCAGTCTTTATGAGTGAAGCTACAGCGGCTTTGAGTTGTTCCGCCTGGGAGGACAACTCCTCGGAAGTCGAGGCCAGTTCCTCCGAGGCCCCGGCGTTCTGCTGTATCACCTGGTCCAGTTGCTGTATGGCCTTGTTTATTTGTTCGGCCCCGGTATTCTGCTCGTTACTGGCCGCACTGATCTCCTCCACCAGTTCGGCTGTCTTCTGGATGTCGGGCACCAGCTTTTCAAGCATCTCTCCAGCCTTTTCAGCTACCTCTACACTTGTGCCGGATAACTCACTGATTTCCGCCGCGGCGGTCTGGCTCCGCTCTGCAAGCTTTCTCACCTCTGCGGCCACCACTGCAAAGCCCTTGCCGTGCTCACCCGCCCGCGCTGCCTCAATAGCTGCATTCAGTGCCAGGAGGTTAGTCTGCCTTGCTATCTCCTCGATGATCGATATCTTTTCCGCTATCTCCTTCATGGCGTTGACGGTCTCTGTTACAGCCTTTCCGCCCGCCCGGGCATCCTCGGCGGATTTAACCGCGATCCTTTCCGTCTGCTGTGCGTTGTCGGCATTCTGTCTTATATTGGAGGCCATCTGCTCCATTGACGAGGATGCTTCCTCAATCGATGATGCCTGCTCTGTAGCCCCCTGTGAAAGTTCTTCAGAACCGGAGCTCATCTCCTGGCTTGCGGCTGCTACAGTATCTGCCACCGTTTTTACCTCGTCCAGTACCCCGGTAACGCTGCGAGTGACCATAACACCCATAAGTAATCCAAAAATCAACGAGATAATACCGGCAATCAGCATTCCCTTTACAGCCGTCGCCTCATCATTATCAGCCCTGAGTGTCGATTCCCCGGTGAATTTTTCAACCTTCGTTAAGAATTTTTCAATCTCTTGATTGATGGTATTCTCATCTTTTTCTATCTTTTCCGCAAGAGTCCCGGCCTCGTGGAGGTTTCCCCGGTTAATCATCCGGAATGCCTCCATTACATCCTTCTCAAAGCCGGAGTGTTTTTGTTCGATGCTCTTCAGCTGTTGATCTATTTCCCTGAATTCGATTCGGGCCTTGGCTGTCTTAGCATTTTTTGCTGCCTCTTTAGCAACTTTCTTTGCCTTTGTAACCCCTTCATCCAATAGCATGGAGAGTTTTGAGAATTCATCTTCAGCGGTCTTGAGACCCGCTCGGGCAACTTTCTTTGATGCCGGCACCTCCCCATATCGTAACGCACGTTCAAACCGGATTGCCTGTCCCAATTGGTTGTTTGCAATTCCAGTGACCTCACCGGTCAGCGGGATGTCTTCTTCAGCTATTCCCCGTATTTCATCTCCTATGCTTCCCATCTTGATAATGCCGAACCCGGTGGATATTGCAAGTAAAAGCAAGAGAACGGATACAGTTCCAATTATCCTTGTCCCTATCTTCATATTGTCTATCAGTCTCATCCTGCTGCCTCCTTATAGTTTTACCGGATTTTTCAGGTTGAAATTGCAAAAGGAATGCCATATGTTCAAGCCATGTTAACACGTTGATTTTTAAGGGGTTGATTATTTGAAGGGGGTGGAAACTTGTGGAAACCTCTCCATAGTTATGGAACGGTTTCCTGAGGTAACGCTATACTCTTTTATCTTTGTAAGGAGGGTTTTATAATCTATCTGTAATATTGACGCTGCCTTTGTTTTATTACCCCTGGTCAGATCCAGTGCATGTTTGATGGCCTTTTCCTCTACCTCCCTTGTAGCCATGGCGGAAAGCTCCTTAAGAGGCAATACACGGGATGTATCATTAGATCCGCGGTTGTCTCCTGTTAAAAAGTCTAAATGTTCCGGTCTTACTATACCGTTGTCGGAAAAGAGAACCGCCCTTCTGACCACATTCTTTAACTCTCTCACATTGCCCGGCCATGGGTATTGCATCAAAATGGTGACGGCGGTGTCTGATATTTCCCTTGTCTGTTTGTTCAACTCTGCACCGGCTTCCGTAAGAAACCTGTGGGCAAGAAATGGTATGTCTTCAACCCTGTCCCTTAATGGTGGAAGGCTGATTATGAACTCACCGAGCCTGAAAAATAAATCTTCCCTGAACTTCTTTTCCCTTACATTCTTTTTTATCTCCATATTGGTTGCAGCAATAATTCGGACATCCGTATCTATGGGTTGGGTACTGCCCAGGGCATATGTCTTCTTTTTTTCGGCCACGCTGAGAAGCTTACTCTGCATAAAAGGGGACATGTTCTGTAATTCATCTATCAGTATAGTGCCACTATTAGCGACATCAAAGAACCCTTTCTTCTTTTTCTCAGCACCGGTAAAGGCGCCTTTTTCATGTCCGAAAAGCTCGCTTTCGACGAGGCTCTCCGGTATTGCGCCCATATCGACCGTAACAAACGGCTTTTCAGCCCTCTTGCTTAAATTATGTATGGTTTGGGCAATGATGGATTTTCCAGTACCTGTCTCCCCCTGAATAATGATGGAAAAATCGCTCTGTGCAACCTGTTTTATCTGTTGAATAATTCTTTTCATGGCATCACTTTTGCCCAACAACCACTCAAGCGATGTTTCTACGGCGGTATTAAGCCTCTTTACATCCCTCTCTAAATCCAACTTTTCAATAGCCCTGTTCAGGGTTAAGACAATGTTGTCGGTTGAAGGTGATTTAACTATAAAATCATACGCTCCAAGTTTTATTGTCTCTACCGCTGTAGGAATATCACCATATGCAGTTACTATGATAATCGGGATTTCAGGGTCAATCTTTTTCAGTTCAAGCATGGTCTCGATGCCGTCCATATCCGGCATTTTGAGATCAAGGAGTACCGAGTCGGGCTTTTCTTTCGGAAAAATCTCTAAGGCATCTCTGCCGCTGGAGGCCTCGATTATAGAGAAGCCTTTGCTTTGCAGGATTTCACGCAAGAGAAGTCTTATGAGTTTTTCATCATCTATGATCAGTATTTTCTGCATGAGAAATCAATCCACTGAATACGGAAAATCAGAGATTAAACAGAATGGATATTGTTTGTATATAAGTGGGTGTGAATAAGTAGTTATGCTTGCCCCCCTCGAAGCGTCACAGATGCCACTCCTGAAAATCAATAAAGGTCTTTTACTTCAAACACAGGCAGCAGAGTTTCAACAGCGCCCCTCTATACAAAATCTGTTTAACATATTATCGACCGATTTCCGTATAACTTTAATCCGTCGGATAATTAGTGTCTGTGTATAAACTACAGTAATTTGTCATTCAGGCAAGTGAAGCGAGTCGGGAATCCTTCTTAAATAACAAAGGTTGACATGACAATAGACTGTTACCCTTATCTAAAAATGTTCTCAGTTGTTTTTATTTTCAAAATGAACAAAATCGATCAAAAATACAGCACCCAAAAACAGGGATTTCACATTTATATCCCATCCTATGGGGAAAGAGACACCAAAATTGTCTGCATCAGTAAACCCTTCCTTCAAAAGTCCACTCCATTTTTTTGTAATTTTGCCATATTCCATGCCATTCTTCCTGATTTCAAATGTCCATGGATGAAGAACTGGTCCAAAAAGTTGAAACATCTCCCGTCCTGAACTGTCTAATACCGAGTAAATGCGGCGTAATATGGAAAAACGCCTTTGTATTGTCCCTAAAGGGCTTCCTTGTGAGTCAAAAACGTTTAATTGGTGAAAGTAGAATCGAAAAGGTCTCTTCAACTTCAGGACAGGTTTAGTGTCAATGGTTAAGACCTTGATTTCAAAAGGACGCAATGCCTTTAAAAAAATCCTCAGAAGCATTGAGCCCCCTTCTTCAACGGCCATATATAGCTCATTACCGGAAGGGTCCATTACAACGTATTTATTCTTACTTTCAAATCCGGTGAGTATCTCCCCCCATTCCTTTTTTTGACTCACAATTAATGCGCTTATTGATGCAAGTCTTTGCATCTTAATATCCTCTCCTGCCGATTCAAATAATCTAATGGCTGCCTGGCCCTGGCTGGGGCACAGAGTATGGCAGCTGTAAAACTTAACGGAAAATCGCGAGCATATTCCCGGTCAGGTTGAGACGATTGTTATATCCCGGTCTCTTATCCGTACTATGTTTATTGAAAGTATATCATATTTTTGTGTAAGGGAGTCCTCTCTTGTTCCTTTCCAGCCTGCAGACCGCCCCCTGACCTCGTGCCCTTTCACCTGTTGAGGCCGAAGGTCGTCAAGGTTTCCCCTCTATCAGGAGTGGATTAAGGGGTGTGTTCCTTTTTGAAATCTGAGTCATCTGCGTAATCTGCGGATTAATAAGTCTGTGTAAATTCTTTGATTGTTTCCGCATATGATTTTTCTCTGAAATCTGCGGATTAATTGTAGAGTGGATGGATACCGCCCCTGGCGGCTTACTTGACAGATATCATCGCTATTTTTTAGTGTATAAATCGCCGGGTAAGCGTTTTTAACGCAGGAAGCTATATACCGTGGAGACACTGACGGGGCATTGGAGAATTGAATCCCATCACTCCAACACTCCATTACTCCAGAGTTTTTTACCCCGGAGTCTTTTGATTTTCAAGGGAGGATAGATGAAGATAGTTCTTGCTTATTCAGGGGGTCTTGATACCTCGGTTGCAATTGAATGGCTTAAAAATACATACAATGCAGAGGTAATTGCCTACTGTGCAGACCTTGGCCAGGGAGAAGACCTTGAGGCTGTCAGGGACAAGGCCCTCCGTACAGGAGCCCTGCGTGCCTATATTGAAGACCTGAGAGAGGAGTTTGTCCTGGACTATATCTTTCCCATGCTCAGGGTAAATGCCGTTTATGAAGGAGTTTATCTGCTGGGCACTTCCATTGCCAGGCCCCTTATTGCAAAGAGGCAGATTGAGATTGTTGAGAAGGAGGGGGCGGATGCGGTTGCCCACGGGGCCACGGGCAAGGGTAACGACCAGGTGAGGTTTGAGCTTACCTATTATGCAATGAAGCCCGACATACAGGTGATAGCGCCCTGGAGGCAATGGCCTTTTAATTCAAGAGAATCTCTCATTGATTATGCCCGGTCAAAGGGCATAGATGTGCCGGTTACAAAGGAAAAACCATACAGTATGGACATGAATATCTTCCATATAAGTTATGAGGGCGGAGTGCTTGAGGACCCGTGGGCGGAACCACCGGATGATATGTATACAATGATGGTTTCACCTGAAAATGCCCCGGATACCCCGGTTTATATTGAGATAGATTATGAAGAAGGTAACCCCGTGGCCATTGATGGTGAAAAACTCAGCCCTTTCGAGCTTCTTTCAAGACTGAACACGATTGCCGGTGGGCAGGGAATAGGCAGGGTGGATATTGTAGAGAACAGATATGTCGGGATCAAGTCAAGGGGTGTGTATGAGACACCCGGGGGCACGGTACTTCACATTGCCCACAGGGCCATGGAGTCCATTACCCTTGACAGGGAGGTCTTGCACCTCAGGGATTCACTGATACCGAAGTATGCTGAATGTGTCTACTATGGTTACTGGTTTTCTCCTGAAAGGGAGATGCTCCAGGAGATGATGGACAGGATTCAGGTGCATGTGACAGGAAGAGTGAGGCTTAAGTTATACAAGGGCAACTGTACTGTAGTCGGAAGAACTTCTCCAAAGAGTTTATACAGCACCGAGCTTGCAACTTTTGAGGCTGAGGAGGTCTATAATCAGAAGGATGCCGAGGGATTTATAAAACTCAATGCATTGAGACTGAAGCAGAGAAAATGGAAAATGACCAATGGAAGATGACAAATGACTTAATCTACTGGATTGCCCTCTCCTCAATAAAGGATATAGGGCCTGCAAGTATGAAGAATCTCCTGAATGACTTTGGATTACCTGAGGCGGTTTTTAAGGCAACGCTAAAAGAACTTAAGACTGTAGAGGGTGTGGGAGAGCGTAGGGCATTAGCCATAAAGTCTTTCAGGGATTGGGGAAGGATAGAAGAGATTCTTAAAAAGTGTGAGGCCCTTGGTGTAAAAATCATCAGGTATAGCGACCCCTCCTATCCCGGTTTTCTGAAAGAGATACCTGATAGCCCTTTGATTTTTTATGCAATGGGTGATATAAAAGAAGAGGACAGGTTTTCCATTGCAGTTGTCGGTCCCAGGAGGCCGACGGATTATGGGGTAAGGGTAACGGATATGATTGCAGGTCAACTCAGCAGGCTGGGTATGACGGTAGTAAGCGGTATGGCACGGGGAGTTGATACAGTGGCACATAAGGCGGCACTGACAAGGGGTGGCAGGAGCATTGCTGTTCTTGGTTCAGGGCTGGACGTTCCTTATCCTCCTGAGAATGCAGGGCTGATGAAGAGGATAGAGGCAAATGGATGTGTTATCAGTGAGTATCCCCTGGGTACTAAACCGGAGCGGGAGAACTTTCCGCGGAGGAACCGTCTGATAAGCGGTCTCTCCCTTGGTGTCCTTGTTGTTGAGGCCACAGGTGACAGCGGTACACTTATAACAGCCCGTTATGCACTTGAGCAGGGCCGTGAGGTCTTTGCCGTCCCCGGCATGATAACATCAACGAGGTCTTCGGGGACCAATGCCCTTATCAGGCAGGGGGCGCGTCTCGTGGAAAAGGCCTCTGATATAATAGAGGAACTGGCTCCACAGCTTAAGGGTTTTATAAAGGAGAGTAAAAGGTGTGCCGTTACTTTAACTGAAGAGGAGAAGGGTATTGCAGAGAAATTGTCTCCGGAGCCGTTACATATTGATGAACTGACAAGACAGAGCGGATTGCCTTCCTACAGGGTGCTTGGTATCCTTACAACCCTTGAGCTCAAAGGGATCGTTAAGCAGTCAGGAGGTAAAAAGTTTTATCTTGAAGTAGAGTAGAAAATAGAGTTGGAGAGTTGAGGAGTGAAAGCCTCAAGACAAGAAACAGAAAGAGGATAGCCTGGTTTTTAAAAATCGTGAGAAATCGGGAGGCAAAAAGAAGTTTTCAGCTTCACGATGCCTTCAAGATAACCTCAAGATAAGAAACAGAGAGAAGATATTCTTAGTTCTTTAAAATCGAGAGAAATCTTGAGGTAATCGTGAGGCTGAAAAGAAGTTTTGAGCATTGGAGTTAGTGAGTTCGGGAGTGTTGGAATCTGGCAGGATTTGAGGATGATACAAGGTTTTATGAATTGTCCTGTCAGCTAACTCCATAACCCCTGAACTCCTCAACTCTCTAACTTATTTATTCTAAAATTAGGAGGTCTTAGGAGTGTACAGAAAGTTTATGGAAATTCTGAAGGTAATAAGCGGTGATTCGCTTGAAGAAGAGAAGAAATTTGATGATATTATCGTGAAACTCGGGATGTCGGACATCAATCTCTTCAGGGTAAATGATGAGCTGAGGATTCTTGAGAATACCCGTTTGATCGGGGACGAGGATCTGGATACTATAAAGTCGGTTATGGTATATCTCTTTATGAAGAATAGCGGGCTTGAGACAGAAGAGATATATGCCCTTGTTTATGGTGATGGCAAGAGCGTTGTGTGGCACTGAATTCAGGGTTCAGGTTAAATAGAGTCTGTGTATAAAGTCGAACCGTTGCTGTTTTCTGTCATTCCGGCTTGTCCGGAATCGTTATTTAAGAAGGATTCCCGACTCGCTTCACTTGCGGGAATGACAAATTACTGTAGTTTATACACAGACACTAAATAAACCTGTGAATCCGGTTCAGCAATTGAATTGTTGGAACCCGCGTATAGTGATAAATGGTTGTTCCAACCCATAATCGAGGCTTTTTATCGCTGGGTCCGGGTGGAACATTTGTAATAGATGTTTATTTTAAATTAAAGAGGTATTGAGAATGAAATCACTTGTAATAGTAGAGTCACCTGCAAAGGCCAAGACGATAAACAAGATCCTGGGCAAGGGTTTTTCAGTAAAGGCATCAGTCGGTCATGTCAGGGACCTGCCTGCCAAAGAGCTTGGCGTTGATGTGGAAAAGGATTTTTCCCCCAGCTATATTGTTATTCCGGGCAAGGAGAAGATTATCAAGGAACTGAGAAAGGCTGCCGGGGAGGCGGATGTTGTCTATCTTGCGCCTGACCCGGACAGGGAGGGTGAGGCGATAGCCTGGCATATAGTTGAAGAGTTAAACAAGGCCAGAGGAGGTAAATCCGGCAAGGCCGGCGGTAAGGAGATATACAGGATTACCTTTAACGAGATTACAGAAAAGGCAGTGCGTGATGCTGTGAAAAACGCCGGCAAGGTCGATATGAACAAGGTGGATGCCCAGCAGGCAAGAAGGATTCTGGACAGGCTTGTAGGTTATGGGTTGAGTCCTCTCCTGTGGAGAAAGGTGCAGAGGGGACTGAGTGCGGGCCGTGTGCAGTCTGTTGCTGTAAGGATCATTGTGGAGAGGGAACGGGATATAGAGGCATTCAAGTCCACTGAATACTGGAATATAGGAGGTCTCTTTGAGGGTTCTGTGCCGCCTGAGTTCAAGGCAAGACTCTTTAAACATAAAGAGAAGCATGTAATAAACCGTGAGAAGAATGAGTTCCTTATCAAAGACAAGACCACGGCAGAGTCCCTCGTCGAAGAACTGAAGACAAAGACCTATGTGCTTGAGAAGATAGAGAAGAAACTCAGGAGACGTAAGCCATCTCCACCCTTTATTACCAGTACCCTTCAGCAGGAGGCATCCAGAAAGCTCAGATTTACGCCAAAGAAGACCATGGTTGTTGCACAGCAGCTTTACGAGGGGATTGAGCTTGGCAAGGAGGGCTCAGTCGGTCTGATCACGTATATGAGGACCGATTCAGTCAGGATAGCCAAAGAGGCACAGGAGGCCGCAAGAGTCTTTATAGAAGGAAAATACGGTAAGGAATATCTTCCCAGGACCCCTCCGGTATATAAGAAAAAAAGTCAGGCCCAGGATGCACATGAGGCGGTCAGGCCGACATATATGAACAGACCTCCTGACTCCATCAAGACCTTCCTTACGAAGGATCAGTATGTCCTGTACAGGCTTATATGGCAGCGATTTGTGGCAAGCCGGATGGCTCCGGCAGAGATTGAACAGACCACTTTTATCATTACACCTGAAGGAAACGGCTCAGAGTTCAGGGTATCGGGTGATGTGATAAGGTTTAAAGGATTTATGGCTGTTTATACAGAGAGTGTCGACACTACGGCTGAGGATACCGGAGAAGAGGGTTTGTTGCCGCGCCTGAAGGAGGGAGAGACCCCTTCACTGAAGGATCTAAGCGCATCACAACACTTTACGCAGCCGCCCCCAAGGTTTACCGAGGCTTCACTTGTCAAGGCCCTTGAAGAAGAGGGTATAGGAAGGCCGAGCACATACGCTGCCATCCTCTCGACTATTCAGGAAAGGAAGTACGTAAAGAGGGAAGAGGGCAAGTTGAGGCCCACAGAGTTGGGTATGCTTGTAAACGATCTCCTTGTTGAGAGGTTTCCCGAGCTCATAGATATAGGTTTTACGGTTAAAATGGAGGACGAGCTGGACCGGGTGGAAGAGGGCAAGCTGAAGTGGGTCAAGGTGGTCAGGGAGTTTTACGGACCTTTCAGCAAGGATCTCAGCGAGGCAATGGATACTCAGGAAAGAATAAGACCCGAGGATGAAGCAACGGATATCCTGTGTGAGTCATGCGGGCTGCCGATGGTCAAGAGGTGGGGCAGGCACGGGCGTTTTCTTGCCTGCACCGGTTATCCGGAGTGCAAGAAAACAAAACCCCTTGAAGAGGAAAACGGCAATCTGAAGCCTGTGGAGGAGACCACGGAGAAGTGTCCTCAATGCAGTTCTCCAATGGTGATAAAGCAGAGCCGCTACGGCAGGTTCCTTGCCTGCACACGTTATCCTGAATGCAAGGGCACAAAGCCCCTTGGCACAGGCGTGAGCTGTCCCCTTGACGGCGGGGAGATAATAGAGAGGAAGAGTAAGAAGGGTAAGGTCTTCTGGAGTTGCAGTAACTGGCCCGAGTGTAAATTTGCATCCTGGAACAAGCCTGTAGCTGAGCATTGTCCGGAATGTGACTCAAAGTATCTGGTAGAAAAGAGGGACAGGACAGGACAGGTTACCATTACTTGTCCGAACAAGGGCTGTGACTATAAAAAAGTCCTGGAAACGGAAGAGGCGGGGAAAGAGGGTTGAGGAGGGAATAAAGCTAAAGAGTTGAGGAGTTTGGGAGTTAAGGAGTAATAACTTCACGATAGCCTCAGGATAAGAAACAGAGAAGAAGTTTTTAAGCTTCACGATACCTTCAAGATAGCCTCAAGTTAAGAAACAGAGAGAATATTTTAGTTTTTTAAAATCGTGAGGTAATCTCGAAGTAATCGTGAGGCTGAAAAGAAGTTTTTAAGCTTCACGATACCTTCAAGATAGCCACAAGATAAGAAACAGAGAGAATATTTTAGTTTTTTAAAATCGTGAGGCTAAAAGAGAAAGTTTTTAAGTTTCTTTCATGTATTATAAAAAATAAAAAAGTAATTTAGTTTGTATCGAGAGAAATCTCGAAGTTATCGAGAAGCTAAAAGAAGTTTTGTGATATTACAATATTATGAAAAAACCCGCAAACATCTATCTCATTGACGGACATTCTTACGTCTATCGTGCCTTCCACGCAATTAAAGGCTTGAGCAACTCTAAGGGGTTTCCCACCAACGCCATCTATGGCTTTATAAACACGCTTCTTAAGATATTGAGAGAAAAGGAGCCGGACGCTATTGTGGTCTCCTTTGATTCACCCCTTCCTACGGAAAGACACCGTGTATATGAAGAATACAAGGCCCAGAGACCTCCGGCCCCTGATGAGCTGATTATGCAGTTGCCTTATATAAAGAAGATCCTTCAGGCCTTCAGGATAAAGATATACGAGGTGCCGGGGTATGAGGCGGATGACGTGCTTGCCACCCTGTCGGTCAAGTCTGCCTCTCAGGGGGTCGATGCCTATATCGTCTCCGGTGACAAGGACATGCTCCAGGTCGTGGACGGGCACATCCGGATCTATGATACGGTGAAGGACCGTATCATCGGCAGGGAGGAGGTTATAAAGAGGTTCGGTATTCCTCCGGAGAGGATCCCGGAGGTTATGGCTTTCACAGGAGACACAGTAGACAATATACCGGGGGTGAAGGGTATTGGTGAGAAGACTGCCTGTGAAATTCTGAAGGACCATACCCTTAATGATATTCTTGAGAAACCCGAGCTGATAAAGCGTGAGAGGTTGAGGAAGCTCATTGCGGAGAACAGGGATTCCATAATCATGAGTTATGCCCTGACAACAGTTGACAGAGATGTTCCCCTTGATTTTGATGTGAATGAATGTATACGCCGGGAGCCTGACCGGCAGGAACTGCTCAATCTCTTCAGTGAGCTTGAATTCGGGACGTTCCTTAAATTAATCCCTCCTCAGAATGTCTCCGGCAGCTATGAGACAGTGTTGGAATCAGGGCGTCTCAAGGCCCTGCTGGACGCCATAGAGGACTCCTTTGCCTTTAATGTGGAATTCTCAGGCGCCCACCCCGTCAGTGCAGAAATGACCGGTATCTCTTTTTCGTCTAAAAAAGGCCAGGGTTTTTATGTGCCCGTTGCCCATCACTACCCTGAAGTCCCCGGACAGCTGGATACCGGTACAGTCCTTGACGCATTCAGACCGCTTTATGAGAACGGATCAATAAGGAAGATCGGGCATGATTTAAAGACTCAACTCCTCATTCTGAGAAGATCAGGCATAGATCCGAAGGGGGAGCTTTGTGATACCATGGTTGCTTCATACCTCCTTAATCCGAATAAACAGAACCACAGCCTTGAAGAGATCGGACTTGAGTACCTCTCCCTGAGAATAAAGACTTTTAAAGAGGTTGTCGGAAAGCGTTCCTCCCTTGCTGCGGTGAGTATTGAAGAGGCAACGGAGTTTTCAGCTTCCAATGCCTCCGTTGTCCTGGAGTTGGAGGGTATACTCTTTAAAAAACTGAAGGAGGAAGGCCTTGAGGATATTTATTCCGGGATCGAGATGCCCCTGATAAGGGTTCTTGCCGATATGGAGGAGGCGGGTATAAAAGTGGATACAGCACTTCTGAGCGACCTTTCCGGAGAGCTTGAACGGGAGCTGGCGGCCCTGCAGACAAGGATATACTTTCTGGCCGGTGAGGAGTTCAATATCAATTCACCCCGGCAACTGGGTGCAGTATTGTTTGATTCCCTTGGCCTGAAGCCCGGGAAAAAGACAAAGACAGGATATTCCACCGAGGTCGGTGTTCTTGAAGCACTTGCCCTGAAACATGAGTTGCCTGGGGAGATACTGAACTGGAGGACGCTGAGCAAGCTGAAAAGCACATATGTTGACGCCCTTCCAAAGCTGGCAGGTCCGGAGTCCGGCCGTATTCATACATCTTTCAACCAGACCGTAACCGCCACCGGCAGGCTCAGCAGCAGTGACCCCAATCTGCAGAATATCCCCATCAGGGGAGAGTGGGGAATAAGGATAAGACAGGCCTTTATTGCTGAGGAGGGTTTTTCCCTGCTCTCTGCCGACTATTCCCAGATCGAGCTGAGGATACTTGCTCATCTGAGCAGGGATGAAGGGCTCATTGATGCCTTCAGGCAAGACGTGGATATTCATACGAGGACTGCGGCAGAACTGTTTGGCGTTTCCGGGGAGCAGGTGACTCCTGAGATGCGGAGGGTGGCAAAGACGGTAAACTTCGGTGTTGTCTATGGTATGTCTGCCTTTGGCCTCTCAGAGGCTATTGGTTCCTCAAGGGATGCTGCCAGGGTCTATATCGAGCAGTATTTTGAGAAGCATCCCGGTGTCAGGCGTTATGTGAAGCAGATAATTGAGGATGCAAAGAGGGTTGGATATGTGAGGACACTCTTTGGACGGAAGCGGGAGATACCTGAACTGAGGAGCTCAAATGCCCGGAAACGTAGCTTTGGAGAGAGACTTGCCATGAATAGCCCCATACAGGGTACGGCCGCCGATATCATAAAGAAGGCCATGGTAAATATAAGCAACAGGCTTAAAGCCGAAGGGCTTCAGAGCAGGATGCTCCTTCAGGTTCATGACGAACTCGTCCTTGAGGTAAAGGAAGAAGAGCTTCAGCCTGTAAAGGACCTCATTAAACACGAAATGGAGAATGCCGCTCTTCTTTTAGTGCCCGTCAGGGTCGATATCGGGTATGGTAAAAACTGGGCTGAGGCCCATTAGAATCTGTGTATAAAGTAGAACAGTTGTCTTTTTCCGTCATTCCGGCTTGTCCGGAATCTTTCCTGTGATCCCTAACAAGTCGAAGGATTCCGGACAAGCCGGAATGACACTTGAGAGTTGACACGGCAGTAGTTCAGGGGCGATAATTTATGGTTTGGACAACAGCCTGCTTTGACCCGACGCAGTTTTATCCGCTCTGCACTCGCTGTACTTTACCGCCTTTCTTTAAAACAGAAAAAATGATAAAATATATAATCATGGTGAAAGGAATCTCCTCAACGGTTGTTTTAATGCTTTTAACCGTGTTGCTTTTCTCCTGCGCTCCTGTCATCAAACGGGAACTGATGGAGGGCGCTGTCTTAAATCCATCCTTTGAATCACTAAAGCGAAGTCCTTCGGATAGCAGGGGGAAGATTTTTGTCCTTGGCGGCATCATTGTGGATACAAAGGTTACACGGGAGGGTTCTCTCATTGAAGCCGTGTATGTACCGGTTGACTCGATGGGAGATCTTGAAGGGGTTGAGGAGGGTTCGGAAGGCCGGTTTCTTGCCCTGTACCCCAAGGGAAAGGGACTTCTTGACCCATTGATATACAAACCCGAGAGGGAGATAACCGTTGCCGGGAAGTTTATGGGGCTGAGAGAGGGAAAGATCGGTGAGATGGAATATGTATATCCGGTGTTTGAGATCGAGGGTGTGCATTTGTGGAAAGAACCGAAACCCTATTATGCCGTACCCCCTGTCTACCCCGGATTGTATTACTATCCCCAATGGTGGGATTATTCCTGGTGGGGCTATCCTTATCCACTGTACCGTCCCTACTGGTGAAAAGGGGGGGTGACCTCGTAATTATCATATCAGATTCTTCCTTATAGCTCCCCTTTTTGCCTTCACCGTGAATTGCTGGCTAAATAGAGTCTGTGTATAAACTCTAACTGCATGAAGAATAAGGGAAAATGGTATAATT
>ENA-ORDP01000456-ORDP01000456.1-marine-sediment-metagenome-genome-assembly--contig:-NODE-456-length-26780-cov-7.042320_pt1 | contig 26780 bp, 23 predicted proteins | sample MGYA00248627_ERZ508539 | MGnify/ENA primary metagenome ERZ508539 (study PRJEB26208, sample SAMN05571518) | marine sediment metagenome | biome: deep sea; feature: Hydrothermal vent; material... | reverse complement strand
CTTCGCAACATAAGGTCATCCATGACCCAATCCCGGAGGGAGAGGGGGCTATGGTGCAAATACTGTTGCAACGATTAATAAACCTGAACGCAAAGCGTTTAAGGCAAACGGATTCGTTCACACTGGAAACATGGCTTCCGCTTTATCTGTATATCCGCTAACCCCCTTCCACATGTCCTCACCTGGTGAGTACTCCAATATCACTTAACACTCTGATATCTAATAGTAATAAAAAACAGGCACGACTATTGCTGAGTCACCCGAAACAGATCAGAAAAAATGGAGTGAGGAAATAAAAGTGTTGTTGCATTTGTCTGGGCGCTGAAACGATGTGCCGAGTTTTATCCTGCGTCTGAAATACGGGAAGCTAATAGGGGTCAAGAGCGCCTGCAACGCGGTCGTGCCCAGGAAGTATAAAAGATGGCGACGGGTTCTTTAGGGCTTTGTAATCTCTAAGGCAATAAACAACCCCCGCAGCAAGCTGGCGGGGTATTAAGGGGTAGCATGCTGATGGGTTTCGCTTTGCTCTACCCATCCTACTTTGCGCTTTGTTCTGATGGGTTTCGCTTTGATCTACCCATCGTACTTCGCGCTTTGCTCTGATGGGTTTCGCTTCGCTCTACCCATCCTACTGGGGATGACACCCAAAGAGATTCATGCGACAAACGCTGGCTAACCGGGGAGGACTATTGATGGCGGAAAAAGAATTTGATTTTTCAAAAGTGGAGAGGCGACTGGGGGTTTCCCGACGAACCTTTTTGAAATTCTGTACCGGTGTGGCGGCTTCCATGGGGTTGCCGGCCACTTCCGCGATGGCGATGGCAAAGGCGGTGGCCGATCCCAAACGACGGCCGCCGGTTATCTGGCTGCACGGGCAGGAGTGTACCGGTCCTACCGAGGCTTTGTTGCGTTCGGAACAACCTTCTCTGGCGCACCTGATTCTCGATCTCATTTCACTGGACTACCATCAGACGCTGGATGCCGGTGCGGGCCATCAGGTTGAGGCGATCAAGAAGAAGTCCATGCGGGAGAACGCGGGTAAATACCTGTTGGTGATCGAAGGCGCCATCCCGGTCAAGGATAAGGGGATCTACTGCAAGATTGCAGGTGAGACCATGCTGGATTTGACTCGCGAGGCGGCCGAGCATGCGGCGGCGATCGTCGCCTATGGTTCCTGCGCCAGCTGGGGCGGGGTGCAGTCAGCGACGCCTAACCCGACCGGGGCGCAGGGTGCGCCAAAGGTGTTAAAGGGAAAGGCCGTGGTGACGATCCCTGGTTGCCCGCCTAATCCCGCTAATTTTGTTGACACGGTGCTGTTCTTTATCACCTATGGCAAGTTGCCACCGCTGGATGAAAAGATGCGGCCCAAATGGGCCTATGCTCGTCTGATTCATGAAAACTGTTACCGCCGTCCCCACTTCGATGCCGGTCGTTTTGCCAATGAGTTTGGTGATGAAGGTCATCGTAAGGGCTACTGTCTTTATAAACTGGGTTGCAAAGGTCCGGAAACCTATAACAACTGTCCCACTCTTGAGTACAACAATATTGGCGGTGGTGTCTGGCCGGTGGGTGTCGGCCATCCCTGTTTTGGCTGTTCAGAAGGCGGGGTGGGATTTACCAAACCCCTGTTCACCCTCGCCGATCTCAAGAGCCTGACACCCCCTGATACATTTCCGGTGATCCAGGATCGGCAAAAAACGGGCGGCCTGAGCGCCGGGGCGGCCGCGTTGGCGGGCGCCGCCGTGGGCGCGGCAGTGGGCGCGACGGCTGTCGCGGCCAAAAAACTGGGGGATAAAGATTCGTCCGCCTCGGGTGATCAGCAGGATTGAGGAGGCGCTATGAAACGTAGAGATTTTCTCAAAGCGGCGGCGGGCGCGGCTCTGTGTGGCGCCGGTACTGCTGCTCAGGCGCGGCCTAATCTGCAACCGGCGGAAAAGGCGGTCGGCATGCTGTACGATTCAACCCTGTGTATCGGTTGCAAGGCCTGTGTGGCCAAGTGCAAGGAGGTCAACCACATGCCGCCGGTGATCGAGGGAGACCAGACGACCTGGGATTCGGCGCGGGGTCTATCCGCCAAGACCCTGAATGTCATCAAGGTCTATAAAAACGGCACGGCGGCGTCCAAGGATGTCGAGGTGAATGGTTTTTGTTTTGAAAAACGCAGTTGCATGCACTGTGTCGATCCCGCCTGTGTCTCGGTTTGCCCGGTCACGGCTATGCGCAGGAACCCCCTTACCGGCATTGTCACCCATCACCCTGAGGTCTGTATTGGCTGCCGCAACTGCATGATGGGCTGTCCTTACGATGTTCCCCAGTTCGAGTATAACAAGACCTTTGGTCAGATTCAGAAGTGCCAGATGTGCAATCAGGCCGGGGTGGAACGTATTGATAAGGGACAGATGACGGGGTGTGCTGAAGTCTGTCCCACCGGCGCCACCCTGTTCGGACCGCGCAAGGCATTATTGGCCGAGGCGAAGCGGCGTATGACACTGAAGCCCGGTGAAATTTATAACTATCCGCGTGGCGATGTCAGCAAACCCTACAGTCACCACGAAAAAGTTGTTCCTGCCTATTTGCCGCATATCTGGGGCGAGAAAGAAGCCGGGGGAACCAATGTCATGCATATCTCCGCCATTCCCTTTGACAAGCTCGGGATGCCGCCGCTGGGTGAACGTTCGCCGGCATCGATTGCCGAGGGGGTTCAACACACGCTTTACAAGTACATGGCCTTGCCGGCTATTGCTCTGGCGGGGTTGACCTATGTGGTGCATCGCAATACCGATGACGACAATGAAGGAGGTGAATCATGAGCGTTCATAAACCGCTCGGTGGACGAATACTGACCGCACCCTTTATTTTCTTTGGCATCATATTTCTGATCGGTCTCTATTTCATGGCGCAACGTTTCATTTATGGCATGGGCGCGGTCAGTAACCTCAATGGCGGCTTCGCCTGGGGGATCTGGGTGGTCTATGACGTAGTGATCGGCACCGCCCTCGCCTGTGGCGGCTACGCTCTGGCTTTCACGGTCTATATCTTTAACAAGGGTCAGTATCACCCGTTGGTCAGGCCGGCCATTCTCGCCAGCCTGCTGGGCTATGCCATGGGTGGCTTTGGCGCCTTTTTTGATATGGGGCGCTGGTGGCAGTTCTACGAAATATTTTTGCCCTGGAACTGGAATTTCAACTCGGTGATGCTGGAGGTGGGACTCTGTGTCACGGCTTATATTCTGGTGCTGGTGCTGGAATTTTCTCCGGCCTATCTGGAAAAGATCGGCGCAAAGAGATTATTGAAGACACTAAACAAACTGCTGTTCCTCTTTATCGCTCTGGGCATGCTATTACCGACTATGCATCAATCTTCGCTTGGTTCGTTGTTGATCGTTATGGGTTACAAGGTGAATCCGCTCTGGCAGACCTGGCAGTTCCAGCCCTTGCTGGCCCTGCTGAGCGCGTTGACCATGGGGTTTTCCATTGTCATCTTTGAGGCCTCGTTTTCTACCGTTGGTTTCAGGCGTGCTTCAGAGACCCCGCTGCTGGCCGGGCTGGGCAAGATTATTCTGGGCTTGTTGATTAGCTTTCTGCTGGTTCGGACCGTATTGCTGGTGGTGCAGGGCAATCTGGGACACTTGTTCGCTGGCGACCGCGCCAGCTTGCTCTATGTGATTGAGACCGCGCTGTTTTTAATCCCCGTGTTTATCCTCGCCTCGCCGGTTAATCGAAACCATGGCGGCAGGTTATTAATCGCCGCGGTTTCTATGTTGCTGGGGGGCGCGCTTTACCGGTTTGACGCGTTTCTGTTTACTCTGAATCCGGGTGTTGGCTATCGCTACTTCCCGTCGGTACCCGAGATTATGGTGACCCTGGGCATCGTATCGTTAGAGATTATGGCGTATCTGGTGTTGGTCAAAACCCTGCCCGTACTGCATCGTGAAGAGCATGCATAAACCAAGGAAACTCAGATTAATACGTTCACCCTGAGCTTTATTAATAACGTTCGCCCTGAGCCGAGTCGAAGGGCCGAGCAGATAGGAGAAAAGCCTGATTTGCTGTTTATCCTTCGACTTCGCTCAGGACGAACGGGATTCAGGATGAACAGGAATGGGATTGGGGTAATTAACCGTTCGCCAAGAGTTAAGTTAACCGTTCGCCCTGAGCTTGTCGAAGGGCCGGCCATAAACGGCGAAATTAATTCAGAGTTTCTATAAAAATATTTTGAGGAGATTTGATTGTGACGACACGTATTACGGTTGACCCGATTACCCGAATCGAAGGCCACCTTCGCATTGACGTGGAAGTGGATAACGGCAAGGTAAACAAAGCCTGGTCGTCAGGCCAGATGTGGCGGGGTATTGAAACGATTCTGATTGGCCGCGACCCGCGTGAGGCCTGGCTCTATACCCAACGCTTTTGCGGCGTCTGCACCACAGTACATGCGATCGTCTCGGTACGGGCGGTGGAAAATGCGCTGAATCTGGAAGTGCCGTTGAATGCGCAGTTGATCCGTAACATCATTCAGACGGGGCACACGATTCAGGATCACATCGTACACTTTTACCATCTTTCCGCCGTGGACTGGGTGGATGTGGTTTCCGCGCTGGATGCCGATCCAGTGGCGACCGCCAAACTGGCTGAATCCCTGTCGGACTGGCCTCTTAACGGCGCGCACGAGATGAAAGCGGTGCAGGACAGGCTGAAAACTTTCGTCGGCAGCGGTCAGCTCGGCCCGTTCGCCAGTGGCTACTGGGGGCATCCGGCGATGAAGCTGCCGCCGGAAGTGAACTTGCTGGGCGTGGCCCATTATCTTCAGGCGCTGGACGTGCAGAACTACGCCAGCAAGGTGGTGGCGATCCTGGGCGGCAAGACGCCGCATATTCAGAACATGGCGGTCGGCGGCGTGAGTAATTCCATTGGCCACGATGCGCCTTCGGTGCTGAACATCGAGCGCCTGATGCTGATCAAACACTTTATCGACAAGCTGGATCGATTTATCAAGTCTACCTATCTGGTTGACGTTCCTGCTATCGGCGCGTTCTACCTGGACTGGGCTGGCATCGGCGCTGGCGTGAAAAACTACCTGACCGTGCCGGATTGTCCACTCGATAGCAAGGCGACGCAGTTTGCCCTGCCCGGTGGGTATATCGAAAACGCCGATCTCGCTTCACTGAAACCGATCACAAGTTTTGATGATGCTTATTTTCGTGACGGCGTGGCGGAGAGTTCCAAACACGCCTGGTATAAAGGCGATAAAGCATTGCATCCCTGGCAGGGGGAAACCGATCCGGCGTACAACGATTTTCATGATAATGGTCAATACTCCTGGGTCAAGGCGCCGACCTTCTACGGCCAACGTGCTGAGGTTGGTCCCCTGGCCGATGTGCTGGTCGGCGTGGCCAGTGGTCATGAGGGCTATAAAAAATATCTGAATCAGGTGATGGGAACGCTCAAGAGCGTATCCGGGAACCCCGATATTCCGTTCTCTGCGATTCATTCCACCATCGGCCGTCATGCCGCCCGCGCCGTGCGCTGCGCGGTGATGATCGATACCCTGCATGATCAATGGCAAAGACTGCTAGACAATGTCGGAACCGGTGACGTGGAGACCTTCAATCCCCCCGTGTTCCCCAAAGGCGAGATCAAAGGCGTCGGCTTTCATCAAGCGCCGCGCGGCGCACTCTCTCACTGGGTGGTTATCGACAAGGGCAAGATCAAGAATTACCAGGCGGTGGTACCCAGCACCTGGAATGCCGGTCCGCGTGATGCCCGTGATGAGCCGGGGCCGTATGAAGTCGCACTGCTGAACACGCCGATTGCCGATCCTGAAAAGCCGTTAGAAGTGCTGCGCACCGTGCATTCTTTCGATCCCTGTATCGCCTGTGCTATACACATGGTCGACACTGAGCAGAAGGACATCATCAAGGTCAAAGCTCTGTAAATCTTATATCCCGGGTTCCCATGCGCTGAATGGGAATTCATACATATTTTGATTCGTGAGGTTTGGTCTGCATTCCCACACAGAGCGTGGGAGGGAAAATTAACCGTTCGCCCTGAGCCGAGTCGAAGGGCCACCGGGTAAGAGAAAAAGCCTAGTTTGCTGTTTATCCTTCGACTTCGCTCAGGACGAACGGAGATTCGGAGCGAACGGTGATTCAGGGCGAACGGTGATTCGGGGCGAACGGGGTTGGGGTAGCCTTTCCAAATTAACCGTTCGCCCTGAGCCGAGTCGAAGGGTGATTTAACTGGAATAAAATTATGAAAAAAATTTTAATCATTGGCATGGGCAATGTGCTGATGCAAGACGAAGGCGTGGGTGTACGTGCGGTTGAGGAACTGGAAAACCGTTATCACATTCCTGAAAGTGTAAGCGTGGTGGATGGCGGCACGACCGGTATGAACCTGTTCGATCCCATTCGCCAGTGTGATCAGCTGATCGTGGCGGATGCGATTAATACCGGTGCGCCTGATGGCTCGCTGGTGCGCATTGCCGATAATGAGATCCCGGCTTTTTTTCAGACCAAACTCTCCAACCATCAATTGGGCCTGTCCGATCTGTTGGCCCTGTTAACCCTGAAGGGCGAAGTGCCCGAGCATGTAGTGATCATCGGCATGGTGCCTCATTCGCTGGAGAACAGGCTGGGGCTGACGGCGGAAGCCACGGCTGGATTAACGGCCATGGTGGCGATGCTGCTGGCGGAGCTGGCTGATCTGGGCGTCGATTTACAGGCGCGCCGCGAGTATCGTATTGGCCGCTGGCGCAGGGAAGCCGAACGGGAGAGTGAAGCCGAATGTGTGTAGGCGTCCCTGTACAGGTTATTGAGTCGGCTGAGTGCATGGCGCGTTGCTATGGGCGCAACGGTGAGGAACAGGTCAATATGATGCTGATTGGTGCTCAGCCTGTCGGCACCTGGCTGCTGAATTTTCTGGGTTCGGCGCGCGAAGTGATCTCGGAACAGGATGCTATAAATATTAACAAGGCGCTGGATGGTCTGACGGCCATTATGCAAGGCGATACCGGGATCAATGTCGATGATTACTTCCCCGGCCTGGGTTCATCTGAGAGATAAGGGTCATTGGGATAAGGGTCAATTCTCGACCTGAGCTTTCTTATCGCTTGCCAGTATTATAATGGATAACAACTTTGCATATTTTTCAATATGTGAAAGGTTTTTATCCGATATTTACCTGGACGTCATTCGCTCTATAAAAATATCACTTATAATACAATTGCTTAATTGTAATTTGGCGTTTGGCACAAGGCTTGCAAATTTACGTATAGCCTGCATGGCAGGCTATACTGAGCGCTATTAATGGATAGTTAGTTATCGATACCGGTATTTTCAGATCATTTGAGGCCGGCGTGGAATGAGCATCGAAGGGCGTTTGAGTATCGGGTTGCAGCGGGATTCCGGACGCGTGAGTATCGCTTCCAGCCGCCCCGTTTATGCCTCCAGGCTATTTCAGGGTAAACATGTTTCGGAAACGCTGAAAATGTTGCCTGTGTTGTTCACGGTTTGCGCCACGGCGCAGCTTTGTGCCGGTGTGCGGGCCTGTGAACAGGCGCTGGGTCTGAGCGCCGCAACGCATATCGAACGCCTGCGCAATTGCCTGGTGGCGATGGAAAGCGTGCGCGAACACCTGTGGCGGATCTTGCTCGACTGGCCGGGGTTTCTCGATGAGAACCCAAAAGAAAAGGGCATGACGAGCATATTGGTGCTTCAGCGTGAGCATCGCCGGACTTTGACGGCGACAGCGGATCCTTTTCAGCCAGGGGCAAGCGATGATGTTCCCGCGCTGTCGCCATCCCGTGACTTCGTTCAGGAGACGGGTTCAATTTTGCAACAGGCGGTATTGGGCCTGTCACCGGCTCATTGGCTGGATATCGACAGCCCGGAAAAACTGGAAAAATGGGCGGGATCGACGGCCACCGTCGCCGCCCGCTTACTCAAACATGTTATACAGATGAAATGGCACGAAGCCGGTCGCTGTGAGATAGAAGCGCTGCCGTTTCTGGAGCCGGAGTATATGCACCCGCTATTGCAGGATGACGATTTTATCAGGCAGCCGCAGTGGTTCGATGGCTGCCGGGAAACCACCTGCTTTGGCCGGGTTGACAGCCCCCTGCTACAGCAATTGCGTAGTCGGCACGGTAATGGTTTATTGCCAAGGTTGGTGGCGCGACTGACCGAGCTGGCGCAGTTGTCTATGGCTTTACAGCCGGAAACCGGGGTGGCCGATGAGGATGCGCCTGTTTGTGCGCAGAACCCCGCTATTGGGCAAGTGACGGCGGCGCGGGGACAACTGCTGCATCGTGTGCAACTGGATGGCGAGCGTGTTGCCCGTTATCAGATCCTTGCGCCCACGGAGTGGAATTTTCATCCGCAGGGCGTGGTGGCGATGAGCCTTGCCAGTTTGCAGGGAGACGCCGCGCAAATAGAGTCGCAGGCCAGATTACTGATCAATGCCATCGACCCCTGTGTCGGTTATGATCTGAGTATCGACTGATGCATGAGATGTCATTGTGTGAGGGCGTGCTGCAAATTCTGGAAGACCATGCGCGCAGCCAGGGCTTTGAACAGGTAAAGACGGTCTGGCTGGAGATCGGTGGCTTGTCCGGGGTGGAGCCGGAAGCGATGACTTTTTGTTTCGATGCTGTGATGCGTAACACCCTCGCCCATCAGGCCAGGCTGGAGATTATCAAGCTGCCGGGACAGGCCTGGTGTATGCACTGTGCAAAAACCGTTCAGGTACAGCAACGTTTCGATCCCTGCCCGGATTGCGCCAGTTATCAGTTACAGATAACCGGCGGTGACGAAATGCGGATTAAAGAACTGGAGGTGGAGTGATGTGTACAACATGCGGATGTGGTGAGGGCGAGACTCGGATCGAAGGTCATGAACACGCACATGATCATAGTCATCATGGCCACGATCATGTTCATAAGCATGAGCAGCATCACGACTATGGCCGGGGTCCGGCGCATGCCCATGCGCCCGGCCTGAGCCAGTCACGTATGTTGCAGATTGAAGAAGACATTCTGGGCAAGAACAATGAATACGCGGTGGCCAATCGGCGCTGGTTTGCTGATCATCGCGTATTAACCCTGAACCTGGTATCCAGTCCGGGCTCCGGTAAAACTACGCTGCTGACCCGCAGCATTGACGATATGAAAGACGAGTTAAAACTATCGGTGATCGAAGGCGACCAGCAGACCGCTAACGATGCCGATCGCATTCGTGAAACCGGCGTAAAAGCCTTGCAGATCAATACTGGCAAGGGCTGTCATCTGGATGCCCATATGATTGGTCATGCGCTGGAAAGCTTGAAGCCTGATGAGAACAGCGTGTTGTTCATCGAGAATGTCGGCAACCTGGTTTGTCCGGCGGCCTTCGACCTGGGCGAGGCGCACAAGGTCGCGATCCTGTCGGTTACCGAAGGCGAGGACAAACCGATCAAATACCCGGACATGTTCCATGCCGCCGATCTGATGTTGCTGAACAAAATCGATCTGTTGCCTTATGTGCAGTTCGATGTCGATAAATGTATCGAATACGCGCATCGTATCAATCCCGCTATTAAAGTATTAAAGGTGTCCGCCACCAGTGGCGAAGGCATGAGCAACTGGTATCAATGGATTAAAACCACCCGACAACTCGCCATGATTGGCCAATAAAATTCAGTCTTTTTACAATACATCTCGTTCCCACGCTCCTGCGTGGGAATGCATAGGGCAGCAGGTAAACTAGTCAATGTATGGATTCCCACGGGGGACCGTGGGAACCAGAAAAAAAATAGTAGGTAGGATGGGTAGAGCAAAGCGAAACCCATCAGAATTCTGGATTAAGGAAAAAATATTAAGCATGTGTCTGGCATTACCCGCAAAAGTTGTCGCCATCGATGAAGCAACCGACATGGCTACGGTTGCCCTGGGCGAAGTGAAAAAAGAGATCTCGCTGGCATTGGTGGAGGATGTACAGTTGGGTGACTTCGTGTTAATTCATGTGGGCTATGCGCTGAACAAAGTTAGCCCGGAAGAGGCCGAGCTGACCTTGCAGTTGTTCGCCGAAGCGGGGCTGGTGGATGAGGACGTAGCGTGAAGTATGTCGAGGAATTTCGCCGTCATGATCTGGCGCAACAACTGGCCACGGCAATACGTCGTGAGGTCGATCCGGATCGCCACTACCGGCTGATGGAGTTCTGCGGCGGTCATACTCACGCGATATTTCGTTACGGTGTACAGAATTTGATGCCTGCCAATGTCAGTTTTGTACACGGTCCCGGTTGTCCGGTCTGCGTTCTGCCAATTGCGCGCATCGATCACGCCATTCAACTGGCACAGCAAGAGGATGTGATTCTTTGCACCTATGCGGATCTGCTACGGGTACCCGCCAGCGGTCGTAAGAGTTTGCTCAGGATAAAAGCCGAAGGCGCAGATGTGCGCATGGTGTACTCGACCCAGGATGCCCTGCGGATCGCACACGAGAATCCGGATCGTGAAGTGGTGTTTTTCGCCATCGGTTTCGAGACCACCACGCCGCCCACTGCCGTTGCGATCAAACAGGCGCAGAACATGGGGTTGAAGAACTTCAGTGTCTTCTGTAACCATGTGCTGACCCCGGCTGCGATCCAGAATATTCTGGAATCACCGGAACTGCGTGAGATGGGCGCCGTTTCCATCGATGGTTTTTTTGGTCCCTCGCATGTCAGCTCGATTATCGGCAGTCAGCCTTACGAGTTCTTCGCCGAGGAATTTCAGAAGCCGGTGGTGATTGCCGGCTTCGAGCCGCTCGATGTGATGCAGTCGGCTTTGATGCTGATACGTCAGCTCAATGAAGGCCGGCACGAAGTTGAGAATGAATATACCCGCGTGGTCACGCGCGAAGGCAATCGCAAAGCGCAGAGGCTGGTGGCCGAGGTGATGGAGTTGCGCCGTTACTTCGAATGGCGTGGTTTGGGACGGGTACCCTATAGCGCGCTACGGGTTAAACCGTCCTTTGCCGAGTTCGATGCCGAGCAGCGATTTGATGTTCCCACTATCCAGGCATCCGACATCAAGGGTTGTGAGTGTCCGAGAATATTGCGAGGGGTTAAAAAGCCCACCGACTGCAAACTCTTCGGCACAGTCTGTACACCGGAGAACCCCATGGGTTCGTGCATGGTCTCATCGGAAGGCGCCTGTGCCGCCTACTGGAGTTATGGACGTTTTCGTAAGTCTGGGACAGAACAGGAGTCGGTAGCGTGACAATGAGTCCAAAACGCTTTTCTGTGCGGCTCAATACCCGCGATGGCGCGGTGGATATGACGCATGGCAGTGGCGGGCGGGCCATGGCGCAGTTGATCGAGGCGCTGTTCGTTAAACACTTTGACAACGATCTGTTACGTCAGGCCAATGATCAGGCGGCCTTCGATGTATCGGGCGGGCGTATGGTCATGAGTACCGATGGCCATGTGATCTCGCCGCTGTTTTTCCCCGGTGGTGACATCGGTTCCCTGTCGGTGCACGGCACGATCAATGACGTTGCCATGTCGGGTGCACGGCCACTTTATCTGGCAGCGGGATTTATTCTGGAAGAAGGTTTGCCGCTGGCCGATCTGGAAAAAATCGTGATCAGCATGGGCCAGGCTGCCCGCGCAGCAAATGTCCCCATCGTGACCGGCGACACCAAGGTCGTGGAGAAAGGCAAGGCGGACGGCGTTTTTATTACCACCACCGGCGTGGGGATGGTGCCCGAGGGAGTGAACATTTCCGGTGATCGGGCGCGGCCAGGAGATGTGATTCTGGTAAATGGTTCGATGGGCGATCATGGCGTGGCGATTATGTCGAGTCGTGAGAATTTGCAGTTCGAAACCACGATTGAATCGGATTCGGCCGCCTTGCACAGTCTGGTTGCCGAGATGGTCATGGCTGTTCCAGGGATTCACTGTCTGCGTGATCCCACCCGCGGCGGGTTGGCCACGACCCTGAACGAACTGGCGCAACAGTCACGCGTAGGCATGAATCTGTATGAAACCAGGATACCGATCAAACCTGCGGTGAATGCTGCCTGCGAACTATTGGGTCTGGATCCGTTGTACGTGGCCAATGAGGGCAAACTGGTTTGCATCTGTGCACAGGAAAATGCGCAACGACTGCTCGATGTTATGCAAGCGCACCCGCTGGGCCGCCAGGCCGCCATCATTGGCGACGTGGTCGAAGACCCACATGGCTTTGTGCAAATGCAAACCAGCTTCGGCGGCAGCCGCGTAGTGGACTGGCTGACAGGCGAACAGTTGCCGAGGATTTGTTGATAGGGTTTGTTGTAGTTTTCCGCGTGGGCACAAAAAACGTGCCCACCCTACGGGATTGACAGTAGTAAAGTAGGGTGGGCACGGTGTTAGTGCCCACCGGATTAATGACGCATGGGTGGGGTTGATTAATCAAGTTTTCCGCGTGGCCACAAAGAACGTGCCCACCCTGCGGGGTTGACAGCCCAACAGAACATCGTACTGTTGTTTCCATTGCCGGATGTTTTAAATAATCATGCGCATACTTTTTCTTACACATGCATTCAACAGTCTGACTCAACGCTTGTTCGTTGAATTGCAGCACTATGGTCATGAGATCTCGGTTGAATTTGATATCAATGACGAGGTCGCACTTGAGGCGGTGGTTCTCTATCGCCCGGATTTGATCATTGCGCCTTTTTTGAAACGCGCCATCCCCGAGGCTGTCTGGCGACGCTATGTTTGCCTGGTGGTGCATCCCGGTGTCCGTGGTGACCGGGGGCCTTCGGCATTGGACTGGGCTATTCTGAATCAGGAAAAACGTTGGGGGGTGACGGTCTTGCAGGCCAATGCCGAGATGGATGCCGGAGATATCTGGGCGTACTCTGAATTTGACATGCGCGAGGCCGGCAAGGCCAGTCTTTATCGAAATGAGATAACAGAGGCCGCGGCGGAGGCCGTGCTGCTGGCGGTGAGTCGTTTCCAGTCCGGTAATTTTAGACCGCACGCGCAGGACCCTTCTGATCCTGAAGTGCGTGGTGAACGGCGTCCCCTGATGCATCAGTCCGAGCGGGCTATCGACTGGAACAGGGATGATACTGAGACCGTGTTGCGCAAGATCCGCAGCGCCGATGGTTTTCCCGGTGTGCGCGACAGCCTGTTTGGACGGGAACTTTTTCTCTATGATGCCCGCCCGGAAAAATCACTGCACGGCAAAGCGGGTGAGGTGATCGCCCGTTGCGGGGGGGCGATTTGTCGCGCCACCACCGATGGTGCGCTCTGGATTGGCCATCTGCGGGATAAACAATACGCCCACCCGTTCAAGTTACCGGCCACAATGTTACTGGCCTCGGACGTTGAAGAACTACCCGAGATTATGCCGAAGCAGGACAGCGGTTATCAGGATATCTGGTATGAAGAAAAAGGGCTGGTGGGTTATCTGCATTTTCCGTTTTACAACGGTGCGATGGGGACACAACAGTGTCAACGTCTGCGTCAGGCCTATATTGAAGCGTGTCAACAAAGCACTCGGATTATTGTACTCATGGGCGGGCCGGATTACTGGTCCAACGGCATGCATCTAAACCTGATCGAGGCGGCCGACAGTCCCGCCGATGAGTCCTGGCGAAATATCAATGCGCTGGATGATCTGGCGCTGGCGATCATCCATACCGATTCCCATCTGACCATCGCGGCCCTGCAGGGCAATGCCGGCGCCGGAGGCGTGTTTCTGGCACGCGCGGCCGATGAAGTATGGGTGCGTGAAGGGGTCATTCTGAACCCGCATTATAAAGACATGGGCAATCTCTATGGCTCCGAGTACTGGACCTATTTGCTTCCCCGCTATGCGGGTGCTGAGAATGCAGAAAGCATCATCCAGGCGCGACTGCCAATGGGATCGCATGAGGCGCAGACCCTGGGTCTGGTCAACGAGGTTTTGGATAACGACGTTCAAAGTTTTGTCCGCGCCGTGAAGCAGCGTGCTGACAGCATGGCTGCTGTGTCAGATTTTTCCTCGCGTCTGGAATACAAGCGCAAACGCCGTTTGGCGGATGAGATTCAAAAGCCCCTTCAGGATTACCGCGAACAGGAACTGGAACGCATGCAACTGAATTTTTACGGTTTCGATCCCAGTTACCATGTTGCCCGTTACAACTTTGTCTACAAGCTGCCGAGGTCACGTACCCCGATGACTATCGCACGCCACCGCCGAACAGATGAACGCCTGCGGAGAGTGATATGAGCGCATTGCCGACGATACTGGTTGTTGATGACGAGGTGCGCAGTCTGGAGACTCTGCGGCGCATTCTGGAAGATGACTTTGAAGTTAAAACGACTTCTACTATTAATGAAGCTGAACGAATTTTGCAACAGGAATGGGTGCAGATCATTCTCTGCGACCAGCGCATGCCGGGGATCTCCGGCGTCGAGTTTCTTAAGCGGGTGCGTGAGCAATGGCCGGATGTGATCCGCATGATCATTTCCGGCTACACCGACTCGGAAGACATCATCAATGCGGTCAATGACGCCGGCATCTATCAGTACATCACCAAACCCTGGCATCCGGACAACCTGATCTTGACCTTAAAGAATGCAACCCGCCTGTTTGAGTTGCAACGCCAGAACGAAGCCCTATCGGTTGAACTGAGAATGTTGCCGACCTGTCTGAAGAACTCGCTGGCAGACAAGCGGGAAAAATTACGCGCCAACTACCAGCGTGATGACGGCATCATACGCACCCCGGAAAGTTGTATGAATGAGGTCTGTGACAAAATTTACCGGGTCGCGCCTTATGATGTGTCGGTGCTGCTGTGCGGCGAATCCGGCACCGGCAAGGAACTGGCGGCGCGGGCGCTGCATTATAACAGCCTGCGTGCGGAGCAGCCCTTTGTGGTCGAGAACTGTGGCGCCCTGCCGGATGAATTGCTGGAGAGCGAACTGTTCGGTTATAAGCGGGGCGCGTTTACCGGCGCGGTCGAGGATCGGGTGGGCCTGTTCGAGCGCGCCAATGGCGGCACGGTGTTTCTTGACGAGATCGGCGAAGTCTCGCCGGCCTTTCAGGTCAAGCTGTTGCGGGTATTACAGGAAGGGGAGATTCGGCCGCTGGGCAGCGGCCGTACCCGCAAGGTTGATGTCCGCATCATTGCCGCCAGCAACAAGAATCTGGAGGCCGAGGTGCATGCCGGTCGCTTCCGCAAGGATCTTTATTATCGCCTGGCAACCGTCACTATCCACTTGCCGCCGTTGCGTGAACGCAAGCTTGATATCCCACTCCTGGCCCGGCGTCTACTGGAGATTGCGGTGCAGGATCTTGGCAAGCAGATAAAAGGATTCAGTGATGAGGCGCTGGCCTGTATGCAGGCCTATCATTGGCCCGGTAATGTGCGTGAGTTGCAAAATGAAGTGCGCTGCATGCTGGTGATGGGAACCCGTGATGAGCTGGGCGCCGAGCTGTTGACGCCGCGAGTATTGCGTGCGGCGCCAGAGGACGAGGCGCCGATGCTGGAGAGTCTCGCCGGTTTGCAGGGTAGTTTGAAAGATCGGGTCGAGGCGCTGGAGGCGCGCATCCTGCGCGAAACCCTGATCCGTCATCGCTGGAACAAGAGTCGTGCGGCAAGGGAGCTGGGACTGTCGCGTGTGGGCTTGCGCAATAAACTGGAACGCTATGGGCTGGAGAAGATCGAACAGCTCAATCGGGACGAGAACAAGGTGGCCGGTTAAAGGACAGGGATAATGAGCCAGGGCGCAGAAGAAAACCACGCTAGTTTGATCGACCGGGCCGGGGTAACCGAGTCACTGGAACTGACGCCTTCGACCGAAAGCGTCTGGATCGAGGTCATTCAAAAAATGGACTCGGTGTATGCTGATCTGGTGCGCTCTCAGGTCGAACTGGAAGAGAAGAATGCGGCTCTGGAAGAAGCGCAGCAGTTTATCGACAGTGTGCTTTCGGCCATGACCGATGTGCTCATTGTTTGTGATACCAGGGGTATTATCCAGCAGGTTAATGTTGCACTGGAAAAACTGACCGGCAAACCTGCGAAGGTTTTTCTACGACGTTCTCTTAGCGAGTTGTTTAGCCCTGAAGCGGCGGCTATGCTGAAGCAGTTTCCGCAAAAGCTCGGTCATGAATCCCTGAACGACTGCGAAGTCAGCGTGCTCTGCGCCGATGGTTCGAGCGCACCCCTGGCGATGAACTGTTCATCGCGCTATGACCATGAGGGTGCTCTGCTGGGTATGGTTCTGATCGGCCGGCCAGTCGGTGAATTGCGGCGGGCGTATGATGATCTTAATCGCACTCTCTACGAACTGAAGCAGGCTCAGCAGCAACTGGTGCACTCAGAGAAAATGGCTTCCCTGGGCCGTCTGGTAGCGGGAGTCGCGCATGAGTTGAATAACCCTATCAGTTTCGTATTCGGCAACATGCATGCACTCAAACGTTACACTTCACGCATTAGCGAATATCTGGCTGAGGTCGATGCGCAGGTTGATTCGCCGCCGTTGCAGAAACTAAGACGTGATCTCAAAATTGATCGCATTCTGAATGACATGGGGCCGCTGGTGGAGGGCACGCTGGAAGGCGCCGAGCGGGTCAGCGACATCGTGCAGGATCTGCGGCGTTACTCTGGTGTGCAGAAAGAGGCGTGCAGCCGTTTTGATCTGCCCGCGTTAATCAGGAAAGCGGTACAGTGGGTGTTGCAGGCCAGCCGGGTAAAGCTGGAAGTAAGCTACGAATTGCCGGACAGTCTTGAGATCGAGGGCCACAGGGGACAGATTCATCAAATCCTGGTTAACCTGGTGCAAAACGCGCTCGACGCCATGGCGCAACAGAGCCAGCCAGGATTGCGGTTGAGCTGTGAAACATCAGGGAATGTTGTCAGGATCCATGTGCTGGATCAGGGACCGGGCATTGCAGAAAAAGATCGGGGGCAAATTTTTGAACCTTTTTTTACCCGCAAACCGGTTGGTCAGGGCACCGGACTCGGGCTTTATATCAGCTATGGTCTGGCGCGTGATCTGGGGGGTGATCTGAGCGCGGAAAATCATCCTCGGGGGGGCGCGTTGTTTACTCTGACGCTGCCGCTTGATGTTGAGGCCTGCGCTGATTAATGCCACCGTTTGATGTTTAGGGCTGGGCTGATTAATGCCACCGTTCGTGGTGAGCCCTTCGACTCTGCTCAGGAGAGCCTTGTCGAACCATGAACATTTATGCTTCCCATGCTCCGCGTGGGAACCCATATGTAATTCGATTCGTGAGTTTCGATATGCATTCCCACGCAGGAGCGTGGGAACGAGGGTAAAAACAACACCCTTCGACAAGCTCAGGATGAACGGAATTAATCAGCCAATGGCACTCAATAATTTATGAGACGATTAATCATGGATATAAAAATGCCCGGCATGTCAGGCTACGCCGATCAGCAGAGTCTTCCGCGTGGGCACAAAAATCGTGCCCACCCTACCGAGTTGCGGATTCCAGGTTAAATACGTTTTATGAATCGTTCTGATCCCCGACCACTGAATTTATTATGGCTGCAATCCGGCGGCTGCGGTGGTTGCTCCCTGTCGTTATTGGGCGCTGAGTCACCGGATCTATTTACGACGCTGAGCGCGGCGGGCATCAATCTGCTCTGGCATCCCAGCCTGAGCGAACAGGGCGGTGCTGATTTGCACCGCTTGCTGCAAACTATTATCGCGGGTGATCTTCATCTCGATCTGCTGTGTCTTGAAGGCGCCGTGATCCAGGGACCGAATGGCAGTGGCCTGTTTCACCGGCTGTCCGGTTCTGAGCGGCCGATGCGTGACTGGATACGCGAGCTGGCGCAACGGGCCGAACATGTTATTGCCGTGGGCAGTTGTGCGGCCTATGGGGGGATTACGACCGCTGGCGGTAATCCCAGCGAGGCCTGTGGTCTTCAATATGAGGGCGCTAAAAGCGGCGGCCTGCTGGGTGAAAAATTTCATAGCCTGGCCGGTTTGCCGGTAATCAATATTGCCGGTTGTCCCATCCACCCCAACTGGGTGCTTGAAACCCTGTTACAGATTGCGCTGGCTGATCTCGGCGCCAGTGAACTGGATGAGTTGCAACGGCCACGCAGTTACGCCAACCATCTGGTGCATCATGGTTGTCCGCGCAATGAGTATTATGAATTCAAGGCCAGCGCTGAAAAGTCTTCCGATCTGGGTTGTCTGATGGAAAACATGGGTTGCCTGGGCACCCAGGCTCATGCCGATTGCAACACCCGTCTCTGGAATGGTGAAGGTTCCTGTTTGCGTGGCGGTTATGCCTGTATCAACTGCACCGCGCCGGGTTTTGAGGAGCCGGGTCACCCTTTTACCCGAACGCCCAAGATTGCGGGCATCCCCATTGGGCTGCCGATCGATATGCCCAAGGCCTGGTTTGTGGCGCTGGCGTCACTTTCCAAGGCGGCGACACCGGCGCGTCTGAAAAATAATGCGCACGCTGACCACATCCGGGTCGCGCCGGGCAACAAGGTGAAAGATAAATGACTCGTCGCATCATTGGGCCATTCAATCGGGTTGAGGGTGATCTGGAAGTGCAGCTTCAGATCGATGACGGGCGGGTGTCTGAGGCCTGGGTGGTGTCGCCCCTCTATCGCGGTTTCGAGCAAATACTGCAGGGCAAAGATCCGCTGGATGCGCTGGTCTATGTGCCGCGGATCTGTGGTATCTGTTCGGTTTCCCAGTCCGTAGCCGCCGCTTATGCGCTGGCCGATCTACAGGAGTTGACGCCGCCGCCCAACGGTGAGCTTTCAGGCAATCTGATTCTGGCTTGTGAAAATATCGCTGATCACCTGACGCATTTTTATCTCTTTTTCATGCCGGACTTTGCTCGTGAGATCTATCGCAATGAAGCCTGGTTCCCCGCCGCAGAGGCGCGTTTCAAGGCCATCAAGGGATCGGCCGCCAGACAGGTGTTGCAGGCGCGGGCTGAATTTATGCACCTGCTGGGGCTGCTGGCGGGCAAGTGGCCACACAGCCTGGCCTTGCAACCGGGGGGTACCAGCCGGGCGATAGAAGTCCAGGAGAAGGCCCGTATTGTCGCGATTCTGTCAGGCTTTCGGCAGTTTCTGGAGCAGGTTCTGTTCGGCGATTCGCTGGAGAATGTCATCGCGCTGGATTCGGCTGCGGCGCTGGATAACTGGGCGGCACAGGCGGCGCCTGGCAGCAGTGATCTGCGCCATTTTCTGCATATCGCCGAGGCGCTTGATTTACAGGACCTTGGGCGGGCAGCCGATCAGTTTATGAGTTATGGCGTTTATGCTGATCAGGGTCAATGCCTGTTTACTGGGGGTACCTGGAACGGTGCGCCGGGCAGTCTCGATCAAACCCGGATACGCGAAGACATCAGTCACAGCTGGATGCATCAGCAGAATGAGGCGAAACACCCGTTCGATGGTGTGACCCTGCCCTCGATTGACGAGACCGATGCTTACAGCTGGTGCAAGGCGCCGCGTCTGGACGGAGAGGTCGTGGAAGTGGGCGCACTGGCGCGGCAGGTGGTCAACGGCCATCCTCTGATCCGTGATCTGGTAGCGCAGAGCGGCGGCAATGTGCGCAACCGGGTCGTAGCCAGGTTGCTGGAGATTGCACGAGTGGTGGTAGCCATGGAAGGCTGGGCGCACGCCCTGCGGCCGAAGGAAGCCTTTTGTCATCATGGCAAAATGCCGGACGAGGCCCAGGGCTATGGCATGATCGAGGCGGCGCGTGGCAGTCTGGGACATTGGTTGACGATCAAAAAAGGCCGTATTTTAAACTACCAGATCATCGCGCCCACCACCTGGAATTTTTCGCCGCGTGATGCCCAGAGTGTACCGGGGGCGCTGGAACAGGCGCTGATTGATGCACCGGTGCGCGATGGCGAAAAGGATCCGGTCTCGGTGCAGCATATCGTGCGTTCCTTCGATCCCTGTATGGCCTGTACGGTTCATTGATGGCGGGCGAGTGCATTCGAGTCACCGGTATCGTGCAGGGAGTGGGCTTTCGGCCGAATGTGTGGCGGCTGGCGCATGAGTGCGGGTTGCCGGGGCAGGTCTGGAATGATGCCGAAGGCGTGTTAATTCAGATCTGGGGCAGCCGCCGGGCGCGGGATATTTTTGTGCAACGCTTACGGGATGAGCCGCCGCCGCTGGCGGGCATCGAAGACATTGTTCGCACGGCACTGGATGCAGGCGCAGATCTGCCAAAGGATTTTCAAATTGTCGAGAGCCGGGAGGGGGCACCGCATACCGGGGTCGCGGCGGATGCTGCGATCTGCCCGGAATGCCTGGCCGAGGTGCGGGATCCTGCCAATCGCCGTTATCGCTACCCGTTCACCAACTGCACCCATTGCGGTCCACGTCTGTCCATTATCAGGGCGATTCCCTATGACCGCGCCAATACCAGCATGGCCGATTTTTCTATGTGTGCGCAGTGTCAGGCGGAGTACGACGATCCGGCGGATCGCCGTTTCCATGCCCAGCCCAATGCCTGTCCTGCATGTGGACCACAGATCTGGCTGGAGGATGGCGAGGGTCACCGCCTGTCTGACGGCGATGTGATCGAGAACGCTGCAAACCTGATCCGTGCGGGTAATATTGTCGCCATCAAGGGACTCGGCGGCATCCACCTGGCCTGTGATGCCGGCAATGCCGAGGCGGTCGATACGTTGCGCCGACGCAAACACCGCTATCACAAGCCGCTGGCGTTAATGGCGCGTGACCTCGACATGGTTAACTGTTTTGCTGAGGTGAACGATGCCGAGGCGGCGCTGCTCAATGACAGGGCGGCGCCCATCGTGGTGCTGGATGCCTGCGGTGAGCGGCTGGCGCCTGCGGTTGCACCCGGCCAGAACAGCCTGGGTTTTATGCTGCCCTATACGCCGCTGCATCACCTGCTGATGCAAAACATGGAACATCCCATTGTCCTGACGTCGGGTAATCGCAGCGATGAGCCGCAGGCCATCGACAATCAGGAGGCCCGTCAGCGGCTTGCGCCGATAGCTGATTATTACTTGTTGCATGATCGCGATATCCTTAACCGGCTGGATGATTCGGTGCTGCGCATGGCCGGCAGTCAGCCGCGCTGGCTGCGCCGGGCGCGCGGCTATGCACCCCAGCCGATTTCCCTGGCGCCGGGGTTTGCAGGCTTCGACAACATTCTGGCCATGGGCGCTGAACTGAAGAACAGCTTTTGTCTGCTACAGGATGGCAAGGGCATTCTGTCTCAGCATATGGGTGATCTGGAAAATGCCGCCAGCTATCGGGATTATCGCGACAACCTGCAACTTTATCGGCGCCTGTTTGCTTTTCAGCCCGTCGTGGTAGCGCTGGATCGGCATCCTGACTATCTGTCATCCCGGTTGGGTCGCCGCATGGCTGAGGATGAGGGCTTGCAAGTGATCGAGATCCAGCATCATCATGCCCACATTGCCGCCTGTATGGCGGAACACGGCTTGCCGCCCGGCGCGGGAAAGGTGCTGGGCGTCGCGCTGGATGGTCTTGGCGTCGGTGACGATGGGACGCTCTGGGGTGGAGAGTTCCTGCTGGCCGACTATTGCGGTTTTGAACGTCTGGCGCATTTTCAGCCCGTGCCCCTGTTGGGAGGCGCACAGGCCATACGCGAACCCTGGCGCAATACGTATGCTCACCTTCTTGATAGCCTGGGTTGGGAGCAGGTGTGCGAAGACTATCCTCAGTTGGAGATCGTTAATTTTTTAAATGATCGACCACTGACTACCTTAGAGACTATGGCGCGTAAAGGTTTAAACAGTCCGCCGGCCTCATCTGCCGGACGTTTGTTCGATGCCGTGGCGGCGGCGCTCGGTATTTGCCGTGAGCGGGCCGGTTTTGAAGGCCAGGCCGCTATCGAACTGGAGGCCCTGGCAGCCACATATTTTGAGCAACAGGCTGATTTTGCCTATGACTTTGAATGTCAGAATAATTGTCTGAGCTGGGCGCCTCTGTGGTCGGCTCTGCTCAAGGATCTCGCCGATGAAGTGGCGCCGGGGATGATCGCCGCCCGTTTTCATCACACGATTGCCAATGCCGTGGTTGAAACAGCCGCCCACTTATGTCATCGACATAAAATAGACACCGTCGTGCTCGGCGGCGGCGTTTTTCAGAATCGTTTGCTGTTGCAGCGCAGCAACCTGTTATTACGTCAGCGGAAACTGCGAGTGCTTTCGCCCGCAACGGTACCCGCTAATGATGGCGGACTGTCGCTCGGCCAGGCCGTGATTGCGCTGGCATCCTGTCAATGACATCATTCAGTCGTAGGTTGGCGCAGAGCAACGCGAAGCCCAACAATCAGTCAATGCTGCTCAATCGCGCAGGGCTAAATAAGCGTGGAAATGCTGCCAATAGAGGCTTGATTTATTTGTCCTTCGACAGGCTCAGGACGAACGGGGATTCCTAAAGTGTATGGGAACCAGAGAAAAAATTTTAACCTCTATGAGTTTAATTCCCTGCGGCTTGCAGCGAAAAACTGTAGGATGGGTAGAGTGAAGCGAAACCCATCGGCATGCTCATTTGTTGGGTTTCCCTACTGGACTTCGCGTTTCACTCTACCCAACCTACAACTTAATATATCGCCGCTTGTTTTGGGATTGTTTATTTAGATACCAGTGAATTTTTATCCACCATTTTAGAATCCCGGCCAGCATGAAATTTTTTATTTGTCGTAATGAATTGTTGCGAGCATCCGATATAGTATGATTATAAATGTGAGCTGTTTTCTCCGCCTGGCGATTAATAACAAGGAATAATAGTGAGAAGAAAAAAATACGAAGTCGTCGATGCACGTATTTTCCCCGAAGGCCGTATGGAAATTTTATCCCGGACGGAGGTTAATAAACTTCTGGATACCAGTCAGGGTGGCCTTTACAACCTGTTCCGCAACTGTTCACTTGCGGTATTGAATTCAGGTAACAACATGGATGACGGCAAGGAATTACTGGAACGTTATCATTCGTTTTCGATTCGTGTTATCCAGGAAGAACGGGGAATTAAACTGGAAGTCAAAAATGCGCCCGCGCAGGCTTTCGTCGATGGCCGGATTATAAGAGGCATCAACGAGCACCTGTTTGCAGTATTGCGTGATGTCGTCTATGCCAGTGATGAGATCAATAATAATCCAACGTTTGATCTGCAAAGCTCCCAGGGCATTACCAATGCTGTCTTTCATATTTTGCGCAATGCCGGCATTCTGTTGCCGATGAGTGAGCTGAGCCTGGTGGTGTGCTGGGGAGGCCATTCAATTAAACGCCAGGAATATGATTATAGTAAGGAGGTGGGTTACAGAATGGGCTTGCGTGGTCTGGATATCTGTACCGGCTGCGGGCCGGGGGCGATGAAAGGGCCGATGAAAGGGGCCACCATTGGGCATGCCAAACAGAGAATCAACGATGGGCAATATCTGGGCATCACCGAACCGGGTATTATCGCCGCCGAATCGCCCAACCCCATTGTCAACAATCTGGTGATTATGCCGGATATTGAAAAACGCCTCGAAGCATTTGTCCGGGTTGGGCATGGTATTGTCATATTTCCCGGTGGCGTGGGGACGACCGAGGAAATTCTTTATATTCTTGGCATTTTGTTACACCCGGAAAATAGGCTGATTCCCTTTCCCCTGATCCTGACAGGCCCGGCCAGCTCTGAGGACTATTTTACTGAGATTGATCAGTTTATCGCTGGCACCCTGGGTAAGGATGCACAACAGCGCTATAAAATTATTGTGGATGATCCGGTGCGGGTTGCGCGTGAAATGCTGGAGGGTATCCGTCAGGTGCGCGAGTTTCGCAAGCAACGAGGCGATGCCTATTATTTCAACTGGTCCCTGACTATTGAGAAGGCGTTTCAGGAACCCTTCGTCCCAAACCATGAAAATATGCGCGCACTTGCATTACACCGGAATCAGGATAACCACTTGCTTGCGGCCAATTTGCGCCGGGTGTTTTCAGGCGTAGTGGCAGGTAACGTCAAGGAAGAAGGCATTCGTGCGATAGAGGAATACGGAAATTTTGAAATACAGGGCGATCCCGCTATCATGACGTTGATGGACTCACTGCTGGCTTCATTTGTGGATCAACAGCGCATGAAATTACCGGGTAAAAAATACATACCCTGCTATTGCATCAAGTCCTGAGGCCCGAAGGTCGTATTTCCAACCGATGTCTGGAGCGGGAAAACAGCATCATAGCGGACTGAGGGATGATAATCCGCTACGGGAGGGAGGGAAATTTTCATGTAGCCGAAATTAGCAGTTCAGATCGTCATCTTCTTCGGTGACAGGCCTGTCCAGCCATTCATAAAGTGTCGCCATATCCAGATAGGTAGCGGGTAATTCCTGATGCTCGATATTGGCCTGCTCGACTATCACTTCGACATGTTCCATGGTCTTTTCCTCTTGTTGCCTGATGATGCATCCTAGCAAATGGGTGTGAGATATATATTACCCAAAGGGCATAGTCACAAATAATTCATCATTTTTCAGCATACTCGGGCCTATTGATAAATATCATGAGGTGTAAAGGTGTTTGTTAAAGTAGATTGGAGTGGCTGGCTGGTATTGACTGCGGTGGTTGTTTTTCCGGCCATGCTGTATTTGACCCGGCAGGGTCCGGCTGATACCACTGGAAATACAGAACATGCCCGTGTGAAGCGATCCGGGGTATTGCAAGCCCAGAGCCGGGAAAATAAGCAGGCAGTCCTGCCTGCGCCTGCGAAGGATTCTGCCCGCGTGACACCTTCAGAAAATACGGATGCCCTCGCGAGAGTATCGGATTCTGCTTCAGATCCCGCCAGCAGATCTCATGTATCATCTGATGCGGCAACAGATGAACCTGTCACCCCCCGGCGGGAGGAAACTGATCGGAGTGACGATGAGATAACGTCACCGACGGAAATTTATAGTACAGAATCGGATAACCCGCCCGTTGAAAGCCCCTCAGGAAATATGGCTACGGTTAATTATTATAATGTTAGCGGAGGGAATACTCATGTTAATCTTGCGCAGGAAACAGCACCGGCCGCAGTGGGGTTAGCGGCCACAGGAACAACCGGAAGTACTGAAAAACAGTCGGGTTCGAGTCGTGTCTCCAGTCCGAATAGTGTCACAAGGGCTAACAATTCAATCCTTTCGCCTCTTTATACGGCACAAATAGACCCGCCCCAGAAGGTTAAACCGAAATGTCCGCCCGTTTATATGGGAATCAATGCCTACGCGCGGAATATGAGAGTAGCCATGGGTTGTAACGATAATTGAATCTCTTTTGGGTATCATTCCCCGCTGCTTGCAGCGAAGAACGGTACTGTAGCGTGGGCACAAAACCCGTGCCCACCCTGTCGATATAATGCTTAACCTAAACTATTCTCTTCTTCGAATCTCACCGCCAAAGGCGGTGATTTATTACCCAAATTGAATTATTAACCGGTACTCCAGCCGCGTGGGCGCCGCATACCGGCAATCTTGCAGGCCTGTTTCACATAGCCATAGGGAAATAATTTAAACAACCGGGTCTTGGCAATCTTTTTGTCATAACCATGCTCTTCGACCATGAAGGCAAGCACATGGCGCACATCCGGCGCGACCTTCTGATCTACCCAGAAGGCCCGCATAAAGTTGAGAATCGACCAGTATTCCTCCGTCAACTCCAGATCTTCATTAGCGGCAAGATCAGTGGCAATTCGCTCATCCCAGTCTTCCGGATCAACCAGATAACCTTCGATATCCAACGTAACTTGTGTCTCGGCACTCATGTTCAGCCTCTCTTTCGTAAATTTAGTCTTACTTTATCGGTAGCATTAAATACTTGTCAAACGATATTATTCAATGAATACTATCGGGATCATCGATATAAAAAGGCCAAAACAGGCCAACAAGCGTGTGAGCGTATGGATATTGAGCAATCCCGAACCTTTCTGGCCATTAGCGCACATGGCAGTTTTCTGGGCGCCGCCCGGCAATTGCACATTACGCAATCAACGGTCAGCGCACGGATTCAGCGTCTGGAAGAAGAGCTGGGAGCACGTCTGTTCGTGCGTAATCGCTCCGGCGCCACCCTGACGCCAGCCGGTCGCCGATTTTTACAACATGCCAAGAGGCTGGTGCTCACCGCTGAGCAGGCGCGCCACGAAGTCGGTCTGCCAAATCAATACCGCGCCACCCTCCGCATTGGTGGGCGGATCGCGTTATGGGAAGGCTTTCTGCTAGCCTGGGTTGGATGGATGCGTCACACGGCAACCGATGTCGCTATCCGCAGTGAGATCGGTTTCGAGGGGGATCTGATGCGACAGTTGGTAGAGGGTACGCTGGACATCGGCCTGATATACACCCCCAGTCACAGTCCCGGCCTGATTGTCGAGCATCTCTTCGACGAAACGCTGGTGCTGGTCAGTAGTCGGCCCGATGATGTCAAACCGGGTAAGGACTATATTTATGTTGAATGGGGACCCGGTTTCTATGACAAGCACGCGCACAGCTATCCCGACCTGGAGCGTCCTCCACAAGTGGTCAATATCGGCTGGCTGGGTCTACAGTTGATTCTCAGCAATGGCGGCAGCTGTTTCCTGCCTGCGCGTATGGTCGAATCGTTCATTGCTACCGGCAGCCTGTTTCGCGTCGCTGAAACACCCGAGTATATTCACCCGGCCTATATGGTCTACCCACGCGAGAGTGACAATCCGGTGCTCGCTCAGGCATTAGAGGGACTACGCCAGTTGGCTAAAAACACGCCCCTCCCTGAGTATTAATCGTTGCAACAGTATTTGCATGTATTTTATCCCCTCACCCCAACCCTCT
>ENA-ORDP01000455-ORDP01000455.1-marine-sediment-metagenome-genome-assembly--contig:-NODE-455-length-26786-cov-9.145000_pt1 | contig 26786 bp, 20 predicted proteins | sample MGYA00248627_ERZ508539 | MGnify/ENA primary metagenome ERZ508539 (study PRJEB26208, sample SAMN05571518) | marine sediment metagenome | biome: deep sea; feature: Hydrothermal vent; material... | reverse complement strand
AAAGCCACCCTCACTGTAAGCCTTGCCCAGCATGGCATGGGCGGGTGCATATTCAGGGTTACGTACCTGTATAGCCTTGAAATGCTCAATAGCCTCTTCGCGGCGACCCAAAACACCAAGCGCTCGCCCGTAACTGTCCAGCACCGTCGGCTCATCCGGCTTGATTGACAGTGACTTCTGATAGCTTTCCAGTGCCCCCTCCGTGTCACCCAGCAACAACTGCGCATTGGCCAGGTTGCACAGGGCGCCAAAATGGTCGGGGTTCATTTTCAGGGCATTCAGGGAAACCCGCTCAACCTCTTTCATTTCATCGAGCTTGCCATACGCCAGGCCTATCAGATACCAGATATCGGGATCATCCCCCCACGACTTGCGTACCTTGTCGAACAGGCGGGTCGCTTCTCTGGCCTGCCCCCCCTCAAGTAACTGCATGGCGCGCTGAAAGCGCTTCTTATCCTTCTCGTTCGGTGCGGGTCTGGTTGCCATCTTGTTTTCCGGTGTGTTGGGGTTGCCTGGCTGGCGTTTAATGGCCGCGCTCAAGGCCCTCCTTGAGTTCGTCCAGATGGTGTTCATAGTGCCGCCAGCGCTGTATTGAATCAGTATACAACGGCTGACGCACCTGGTCATAGCTGGCGGTATCCACCCTGCGCGCCAGATTGTGAAACTGCAGGCACTGCGCATCCCACTCCAGTTCACAGAACTCGAGCATGGCACGGACGGTCGATTCGGGGTGGACGACCAGATCTTCGTACCGGACATCCAGTATAGGGATGCTCAGGGTTTGCTGCCAATGTTCCATCAGGCGCTGGTATTGATGGTAATGGGTGCCGAGATTGAACAAATCGCGGGCGTAACCATGGGCGTCGAGAAAGCTCTGAAAATAGATGGACAGGCAAGTGTCAAGGGGATCCCGCTGGCAGTGGATAACCCGTGCTTGCGGAAAAAGGAGTTCGATCAGGCCCAGCAAATAATAGTTATGCGGCATTTTATCAGTCACCCGCCGGGCTTTCTTTGAGACAGAGCGCAACTTATCGAGGTAACGGTGGGCCAGCCGGTCCATATGATCCTGGGTAAAGTCACTGACACAATGAGGCCAGTCCTGATTCGATCCAAGTTCACGCGGCAGGGTGTTCATGATATCGCCCAGTTCCGTGAGTTCACCGGCCCCATCGACTTGTGGGTGGGAGGCGAGAATCTGTTCCATCAGACTGGTACCCGAGCGCGGCATACCGACGATAAAAACCGGGCGTTTACTCTTTGCCTGCGCCCGAGGCAAGCGAAACAGCGTAGCCCGGCTGAATACTTCGATGAGCCGATCGGTCATGATGCGGTGACCGACCGGGTCATAATTCAGCCGGATCGTTTCGTTGCCGGCCTTGAAATGGGTGAAGGCATCATCATAGCGCTCCAGGTGGTTCAGTGCCCGCGCAGTTGCCATGTGCAGATTTTTTTTTGTGCGCGGTGGAAGATCCCGACGGTTACGCAACAGATCCTCGGTATAGGCTACCGCTTCCTCACAGCGTCCGAGGTGCTTGCAGATACTCAAAAAAGCCAACGCCCCCGGGTTGCTGTAAAGGTGTTTCCGCAATAGTGGCTCGATCTGTTTGGCGGCCTTGTCATACTCTCCGGATTGGTCATAAATCCGCGCCAGTCCCCCCAGGGCGTCCGGGTAGCGGGGGTCGATTCGCAGCGCCTTCCGGTAGAGGCCGCGGGCTTCCTGCCAGCGTCCCAGGGTGACCAGGACACTACCCGTGGCACACAGGTACAGTAGCGATTGTGGATCGCAGGTTACGGCCTTCCTGCAATGGACCAGAGCTTCTTCGTAGTCGTTCACCTGCTCGGCCAGCATACCCAAACCAAAATGGGGCGCGCCGGAATCAGGCTGGATTTTCTGTGCCTTCCGGTAGTGCTGGATGGCCTCGGCCGTTTTCCCGTTAGTGCCCAGGGTATCAGCCAGAGCCATATGCGCATCAGCCATGCGGGGATTTGTCTGCAGCACGGCCCTGAAATGGTCGGCGGCCTCATCAAGGCAGCCCAGCAACTTCAGTGCACCACCAAGCGCGAAACGGGTTTGAATGGCATTGGGCGCCAGTTGCAGGCTTTTCCGCAAGGCATCCACCGCTTCCTGGTAGTGGCCCAGCATGCCGTTACAGTTACCCAGCAGATACAGGGTCTCTGCATCTGCCGTGTGGCGCTGACAGACCTGCTGAAGGGTTTGACGGGCTCCACTGGCCTGGCCCCGTTGCATGAGGGCTTTGGCCTGCTGCTTTAATGTTGTTGTTGCCATTCGCAAAGAAAAGGAGGGAAGGTGTTGTGTGCAACCAATGTAGCGGGTAACCGGTTACCGATCAACCGGACACAAAAAAACGGGCGCCTGCACGACGCCCGTTTTCTACAGCTCGTTGTCAATATCCCGAGCTATATACTCAAGACCTGATCAGACCTTTGTACGCCGACGTGCCACGCCAACCAAGCCAACCAGGCCGGAGCCGAACAGCCACACAGCTGCAGGAACCGGTACAGGAGAGCCGCCGCCTGACTGCGGAATGATGTCAGCTGTTAGACCCTTGAAGGTAGCATGCTGGCCGGCAAACGGGCCGTTGCCCATCACAGAACCCGGAACTGTCGGGTGACCATCTACACCGGGTGTGTGAGTTGTGTCTGCGGCAGCAGTGAGATCATCAGCTGAACTGTTATGTACACCTACACATAAACCAGTCGCACCATCCGGGCAGTCAAAGATCTGCAGTACAGCAATGTCAATAGCAGAACCCCAAGTGAACAACATACCGGCGGCCACCTGGTTGCCGGTCAGGTGGAAGTTGTAGCTATAGGCGCCCGCTGCTGAAGTACCGGACCAGTTTAGCGGAGTGGAGTGGGCGTCGAACCACGCATCCTGGTTTGCTACCCACGGGGCGCCAAAAAAGTTCGTGCCGTTAGAGTTAATAGTTCCGGTAGAAGTGGAGTTCATAGTACCGGCGACAGAGGTGTTCAGGCCACCACCGAAGAAACCGGGGTTGCCTTGAGCGTCATAGAATTCCATCGTGGTGACGGTGACGCTCACAGCTTGAGCTGCGCCTGTTGCACATAACCCCATGGCCAGTGCCACACCTGCAGCAACGGTTGTTTTTTTCATAAAGTTCATATATTAAGCTCCTCAAATATACGTTATTGTGGTCAATCCTCCAGATGGTTGATCGACCTTCACGGACTCCGGACAGCACACTGGTCCGCCCAAATCTAGTTTTCGATCGAAAACCAACTATGCGACATACGAGATCAGTTTCGATCAATGTAGTTCGCGGGTAATCTAAAGCAACTCGCATGCCAGCAGGCACTGCTCCTGTTTGGAGATGCATAACATGTTGATTATAAAAATATTATTAGGCTATATTTGCGGGAGATGGAGCATGGATTCGAGTTGTTCAGCGGTAGGGAATCCAGAGTGTAAGCCATATCGACAGCATCAAAGCAGTTCCTCGTAGTGGTTTTGGGGACGGGGGTAAGCAAAATATGAATATAGGCCATTGAAAAACAAAAAAATGTGTGACTTTCAGGTCGTGGGACGGTGCTTCGATCCATTGCGAGAGCCAGTGTAAGGCGCCCCGACAGTTTATGACGGTAATTCAGCCCTGGAATGCTGGCAACAGGATTAAATAGAGATTTCAGTGAGTTGATTGCTTTGCGCCGTGTAAAAAGCGTCGGTATAAGTACTGAAGAAATGGCCTGCTTGCGAGAGGTCAAAGCTTGAATCCGTGCATCCCGCACATCTCTGTAGTTGCAGATTATCCCTTGTTAACTCACATATTCTCTGCCGAGGCCAATCCCCCTATACTGTTGTCCATGATGAATCTACATGAACAATGGCAGACTGCCCATAGTCATCTTTTCGGCGTCACTCGGTTGCCCGCTTTATCAAGCCGAGGCTGGCGGGAGGTACGTGTCGCGGGTCGGTGTGAGCCTGCTGCACGTTGCCGGTCTGTCAGAGTACATCGCCGAAACTGTGGACGAATTTGTTGCTATCGCTCAGGCGGTAGCAGAAGATATCGATGGTCTTGAGGAATTGCGCTCGGGGCTGCGTGAACGGTGGCGTAGTAGATAAATCGCGAACGACAGATCAACTCGATGAAGAGTGTCTCAGAATGCTGGATTCTTTGCGCGAAGAGGAGAATATATAGCCGTTAAATGTGCTATGTTCAGAGGGGAATCAAAATATAATATTGAGCGCGCAGTCTAAATCATGTCTGTGAGGAGGAAAAGCCGTGAAGTCGCTATCATTACTATCAGTGCTGGTCGTCGTTTTTGCCGTGGCCGGTTGTTCCGGCGTCAAGACCTTTCCAAACCGGGTGGCACCGGGTGAGACTGTGGCGGTCTCTGCGGGTTGGAAGCACCAGTTTTCCAGGGGCAATATCAGCGTAACCATTACCCCTGAAGGGCAGTCGGCGATTGTTATTCCTCCCGGCAATGTGCGAGCATCTATAAATGTATATCCTGACCCCCTGTCGAGTATTGCCATATCACACCGTACCGGCAGCGATGTCAGCGCATTCTCTGCAAGCTATGCTTTGACGGTTAATTTCCTCACCGGTAACGATGCCGACTGGTGGCAGAACGTGATTTTTGTAGACGTGCCGGCCGATGCCGGTATACCAGCCGGGCTTGCCGATATTACTGTGAGTAATCCGGAGGGCGAGACGGCGAGCGCAACAGTACGTATTGTGGATGCTGACCCGACCTATGGTGGTACCGCGGACTCCTTTGATGCCCAGTTCCTGGGGCCGATAAACGATGTGCAGTTTACATCAATGGAACGCGTCGATCACTACGTTGTGGATTTCAGTGGCGCAACATTGCCCTACGCGGTTCAGCTTGATCTGTCCTATACGGACATGAGCGGTCATGTTGTGAATCCCTCTGGATTGTCCAAGAATGTTTCATGGAGGGACGACACGCTTGGAGGTACCTACCGTGTCTTGTTGACCCCGGTCAATCTGCAAACGTTCCCGGAGATGAAAGATCTGAAATTTTACGTGGCGGTGCTTTCCGGTTCAGCAGCAACAGTGGACTTAAGCCTGGTGCCGGGTTCCCTGCGTGCCTTTGACGCGAACGGTGATACTGTTACCGGTGTTTCGGTTAATGTAGCGTTGGTTCGCGGTGCTGCCGGGCTGAATTGATGCGGATTATGCGCATGGGTTGATTATCGCGTCAGGGAAAATGGTTTTTCTTCTTCTCTATGCGCTGTTGTTCAGATTCCTGAGTTTGACAGCATTTCCCGGACATTCTGGAATTGTCTAGCCTGTTCCGGATTGGGCGGAGTGCGGGCCGGCTTTTCGAGCAGGATCCGGCAGTCTTCTGTCATATTCAGTACGGTACAGGTGATGAACAGCCACTGGAGACACCTGTCGCCTCTGGGTTTCTTCAGGCTTACTGGCCTTTTTTATATGCACGTTATCAGTCGTATTTAAACTCGTCGAGAAATGGCCTTAATATTGTTAAGGCAGTTGTCATATGTGGTTCATAATTGTGCCATCGCCCCATAGCTCTGTTGTAGATTGGTTTGTTTACATCCTGGTAGCTGGGAGTTGTGGCTGAGCCTTTCCCCTGTTTGTTATGGTATTGAAGCATGTCTTGTTCCCATGGCAAGCCAAGAAATTTTATCAGTTTGTGTGCCTCGTTTTCCATGTTGCTAACTATGTTTTCATAGCGAATCACATGGCGTTTGAGTTTTAAAATTTTGCAATAGTGGAGCCATAAATCCATGGTTGCCGCATAGAAACGAGCAGTATTGTCAATGTTAGTGAATTGAATAGTTGCCGGGTTAAGCGCGAATAACTGCATAAAGCAACTCAAGCATACATCCCGTGGATCACGGAGTACGAAAATAATTGGTGCCTCGGGAAATAATCTGTAGATGAAACCAAGGTCAATGATGTTCAACGGAAGTTTGTCTAGAAAACGCCTGCCACGGAATTTACCTCCTATGGTTGTCTGTGCCCGGTCCCAGTACCGGCGCCGCAGTTCGGTAAGCTGTATCTTGGTGAGCTTATCTATATCATGAGGGTATTTAAATCCCTGATCGACGAGCTGTTTGATTAAAGTGGTAATGATTGTGATTTCATCACTGGGGATGATTTGTGAATGAGTTGATATGATTTTTTCGGTAAGTGTTGTACCAGAACGAGGGAATGAAACCAGAAAAATGGGGGGGCTAGATTTATCCGCGCGGTTCTTACGCGGCCACTTCGCCACAAACTCAGGAGTGAATGTGGTCTTGAGATTCATGATACGGTCATAGTAGTACCTGGTCCCATAACTTTTGTCATGCGCCTTTTCCATTAATTCATTTGTATACTGGAATTTTGTGTAGGCATCTTCATACGAGCCCATCTTGTCTAAAACATGCCCCAGCTCGCAAGCAGCCTGGGCTTTGTAGCTATCAGGCGTTGGCATCTGGCACAGCAATTCGAGTGATTGTCGTGATTCCGCTAATTTGCCGGTTCGTTTGTCCAGCCTTGCCCTGGTAAGAAGCAGTCCAGGGTGTTTACTGTCAATACGCTCCATGAGATCGAGTGTCTGCTGGCAGAGATTGATTTGTCGAGTACGTTCCTGGATCATTGCTATTGTTTCAAGAGTCTCAATATCCGTTGCGTCTTGTTGTGTTGCTTCATTAAGATGTTCCAGTGCCTCGTTCAGCATATTCATCCGGTACAGAACTTTTCCTGCCAATGCCTGCGCGCCGGGATAGTCCGGCGTGTGCTTGATCAGTATATGCAGGTGTTGTATCGCTTTTTCGTATTGGCTGATATTTAGCAGTGAAAGTGCATAGATGTATTGTGCATCATCGAAACTGGAATCCAGCCCCAATGCTTTCATGGCGTATTTAGCCGCTTCGAGATGGTGGTGCGTATGGTGGTGTGCTCTGGCAAGCAAATACCAGATCTCGGCATCGATTGCTGATGCAGGGGATAGCCGGTCGCAGATGGCTTTAGCTTCAGAGAATTGTTCTCGTTTCAGCAAATCTCTTATGTGGTTCTTTGTCTTCCGGAGGTCTTGAAATATTTCGTTCACTGGCTTGTTACCTGAATTCAGGAGAATTGAGCAGCTGTTAACTCACATGGTTTTCTGCCGGGGCTAACCGTCCTATACTGTTGCCTGTAATGAATCTACGTGAACAATGGCAGACTGCCCATAGTCACTATGTGGCCCGCAGGCTTGTGGAGGCCGAGCAGGGGTACCGTCAGATACTGCAACAAGTGCCGAATAATGCGCAGTTGCTGTATACGCTTGCACAAGTGTGCTACGAACTGCAAAAGTCCGATGAGGCTATTGATTTTATGGAACGGGCCTGCCGTCTCGATCCCGATAACCCCGATCTCCGATACAGTCTGGGTGCATTGCTGTCAGAGGTCAATCAACAGCAAGTCGCAATTGATCATTATCAGGCAATATTGGGCCGGCATCCCGACCATATCGATGCCTTGTTAGGCCTGGGTATTATCTATACCGGGCAAAATCGATTCAGCGAGGCGATTGCCTGCTATGAACGGATTCTCCAGTCAAACAGTAACAATCTGATGGCTCATTACAATCTCGGCCTGTCGATGATGAATATCGGCCAGGTGGAGCGGGCCAGCGAATGCTTCAATCGGGCGCTTGCCATAGACCCGGGCAATCTTGAGGTACAGACCGCCAGCCTGTTTATCCTGCACGCCATGCCCGATGTGTCGGGGGAGCAGATTTATGAACGACACCGTGAATGGGCGCGACGGCAGGAGCGTGGTTATTTGGAAAATCATGTAACGGCAGGAAGGGCCGGGGTCGACCGTCCGCTCCGGGTGGGCTATGTGTCGCCCGATTTCCGGAGTCACTCGGTTGCCTACTTTATCAAGCCGATACTTGAAGCCCATAACCGGGAGCGGGTGACCTGTTATTGCTATTCCAATACCGCCAAACCGGACAGTGTCACCGGCTTGCTCAAGGAACTTGCCGATCACTGGCGCGATATAGTCGTGCTCGATGATGAGCAGGCAGCGCAGATGATCAGGGATGATGGCATCGATATCCTGGTTGATCTGTCAGGTCACACCATGGGCAATCGCCTGATGATTTTCACCCGCAAGCCAGCACCGGTACAGGTCACCTGGATAGGCTATCCAGGGACTACCGGACTCTCCGCGATGGACTACCGCATTACGGACAGTCGAGCGGATCCGCCCGGGCAATCTGACACCGATCACGTAGAGAAACTGGTGCGCATGGAGCCATGTTTCTTATGCTTCGATCCGCAGGACGAGGTTCAGGTTTTTGCCACGGCACCAGTGCGGGAGAATGGTTATATCACCTTCGGGTCGTTCAATAGTCTGGCGAAATATTCAGCGTCATTGATCGCTATATGGGCGCAGGTGTTGCGTGCAGTGCCCGGATCAAAATTGTTGCTCAAGTCCCCCCTGGGAGGGCTGGGTGATGCGGCGGGACAAGGATGGATCCAGAAATCGTTTGCATCTGCCGGTATCGGTCCAGAACGGATAGAATGTGTGGGGAGGCTTAACGAACTGCATGATCATCTTGCGCTCTACAACCGGGTCGACGTTGCACTCGATACATTTCCGTACAATGGCACGACGACGACCTGCGAGGCGCTGTGGATGGGGGTCCCTGTAATCACCCTGGCCGGTCGGAGGCACGCGTCACGAGTTGGTGCGAGCCTGCTACATGCAGCAGGGTTGTCGGAGCACGTTGCCGAAACTGAGGATGAATTTGTTGCTATCGCCCAGATGCTGGCAGAGGATGTCAATGGCCTTGAGGAATCGCGTTCGGGGTTGCGCGAACGGCTGCGTAGATCGGCGCTACTGGATAAATCGCGAACGACAGAGCAAGTCGAAAAGGAGTACTTCAGAATGTTGGCTGATATCGGCCGCTAAACAATAAACAAAACCCTGCACATGGCAGGGCGGGTAGTTTTAACTGAGATGTGATCAGACCCTGCGATCAGGGGTGTTTTCTCGTCATTTTTTATGGGCAACAAATCAAGATGAAATAGAAAATCAGGCGCTGCCTTCAAAACGGGAAGCTAAGTGATGCGGCGGATTTGTGCAGATTTTCAATGTGTCTCCCATGATGCGTTCTGGAGAGGTATAAATGCGCGTATCCTGGCGATACGGCCTGTACCAATTTGGGTAACTGGCATTCCTTTGAGCAAAAATATAATGACACGTTTCTTGGTATGTATATGTTTTGGCGTCAAAAACTTTTTCCTGATGTTGTGGATTTCAGGCCGTGAGTACGCGAAAGGCGTTCCAGAGTCCGGCCATAAAGAGCGCGCCGAAGGCCCGCGCCATTGTTGACAAATTCCATATCATGTGCCATCTCTGAAGCCAGGCATCGTGAATACAAGCGTTTCAGTGGCAAGGACAATCGTTACATCAAGGGGCCAGCTTTATATCGTGTCTTATGACACAGCCCGAATTGAGGCGTACGCATGATATCCGATGAAGATGTTAAACAGTTATTTTTGAATGGCCGAAATTTCCTGGTTAATAATAACAGTGGTGACGCGCTACTTACCCAGTTCTATAGGGGAGCGATACCGGATAACTGGGAGAATCAGCCAAAAGGTGCCTGTAATCGGCACATGGCACTGTTTAACAAATTTGCTATTATTCCGAAATATTGCTTTAGTTGCTATAAAGTTATTATTGAACCCCGAACTGTGCTGGAGCTTTTCAAGCTGATGATGGTTTTTGAAAAACATCAGATGCCAAATGATAACACGCGCAAATGTCTGGTTGAGGGCAGGCCTCGAATAGCTGGAACATATAAAGGCATTATTTACTGCCGGAGTAAAGAGGAAGGCGAGGAAATATCAAGGATGATGCGGCGTATATTGCCTGAGGAGATTTCCAGCATGATTCCTGTTGTTTTGAAGAGAGGGTGTTCGGAGTATGCGCAAGCGTTCCCCGAGTATGCAAAGATTGATCAGGAAGCGAAACTGATGGAGTACAAAAACGAGTGGATTCAAATTGAGGACCTCGCGGATAAAAATGCGCTGGTAAACAGAGTTCCCAGGGCACATGATACACATAATCGTGATTCATATACTCGGGAAGATTATCGCGTCATGGTGGCTTGGTTAAAATATGCTGCAACGATTGGTGATAAAAGTTATCTAAGTATATCGGGTGTAGCAATGCAGCCGTTTCAAGGGTTAAAGCGACCCACGCAGTTTCGTGCTGTCGGAGACGATTGATCCAGGCAGCCTTTCGCATGCAGCCGCGGTCGCTTATCGGCAATCGTCCGGGCAACTGGAGTTACTGCACCAGGCTTTCCAGATAGATCGATAAGCTGATTCCAGGGACGCTGTGAACTGTGCGGCATCGGTTAACGGCGATTGATCGACCATCCCCCTCAAACAGGAGCGGTATTCCGAAAGTCTGTGCTGGTCTACAGCGAGGTTTATAGCAATATTTTTGTATTGATCATCAGAATCGGCTACCAGTTCTCCGAGACCTACAGATTCCAGCAGGGTTTTCCCAACGCGTGAGCGATGGCTATTGCCCGCCAGGCTGATTGTGGGAACGCCCATCCACATGGCTTCACATGTTGTTGTTGTCCCGTTGTAGGGGTGTGTATCAAGTGCTATGTCTACTGCGGAATATCTTTCCATGTGTTTGGTGCGTGATGGTTCATAGCCTTCGGGCTGAAGTCTGTTTTCGCAGATTCCCATGGATTCAAAAAAATCGATTACGGCACGTCTTTGTACCTGATTTCCCAGACATGCACTTTTCAGCATCAGGCGGGAGTCGGGTACAGCCTTGAGTATATCTGCCCATAGCCGCAACATTTTTTCGGATATCTTCGCGTAATTGTTGAACGATGCAAAGGTGATGTAACCCTTTTCAAGACAAGGTGGCTCGACTGGTTCCGGATAGTCCCGGGGTGGCTTGAAGCAGATAAAACAGCCGGGCAAGCGGAGTAGTGATTCTGAATAGAACCGATCCGTTAGTCCGGGTGGATTGACTGTCGTATCGCAGATCCAGTAGTCCATCGAATCCAGGCCTGTCGTATTCGGGTAGCCCAGCCACTCGCATTGTACGGGTGCAGGTTTTGCCGCCAATACCGCGAGTCGGTTATGTGCAGTATAGCCGTTTAAGTCTATCAGGATATCAATCTCGTCTTTTTTTATCTGGCGGATGAGGGACGGGTCGGAGAGTCTGGCAACATTTCGCCAGTGATCGCATTGCTGGGTGATAGCTTCGGTTGTGGTATCAGTGATTACATGGCTGTAGTAGGCAAAGACCTCGAAATTGTTTCGGTTGTGATGCTCCAGAACAGGTTCTATGAAATACGCAACTGAATGCATTCTGAATTCGGATGAAAGGTAGGCAATCCTGAGTTTTCTGTCACTGGTCGGGATATTGACATGAGCAGGTTTTCTATTTCTCGGCTCTATGGTGAGGGCGTGAGCCTTGTGGGCGTCGAACAGTTCTTTCTCGCTTAACGATGGGGAGAAATTCATGGTGTAGGCCATATTGCCTCTCGCCTGCCTGGAACCCGGGTTTATTTCCAGGGCGGCCCGGTAGTCTCGGATTGCATCATCTATTTTACCCTGGATAGTCAGTGAATTGGCTCTGTTGAGATAGGCATCCGCGTAGTCCGGTTTGATCGAGATTGCCTTGTCAAGCGCGGCAACTGCTTCGCCGGGTCTGTTGTCTTCGTGCAAAATGAATCCCAGGTTGCTGTAATAGACGGGATTTCCAGGCTCCAGTTTGATGACTTTTTTCAACAAGGTTTCAGACTTTGCATAGTCCCGTTGGGATGCTGTGATCAGGCTCAACTTGAAAAGTGCTGTCTTGTTGTTTGGACTGGTCTTGAGAACACTTTCGTAAAGTGCTTGCGCTTCATCCGGCTGACCCACCTGATAAAAGGCCCCGGCGTTTTTCAGTTGGTCAGAAATGGTTGTATTGCGTGCAGTTGCTACGTCCTTTTCCGCGCAACAATTCTTGTACTTTTTGCCGCTGCCGCATGGACATCGTTTGTTTCGAGCAGGCATGATCCAGGTCGGGTCCAGATTGAGAGTCTTGTCAGTGACTACTGTGGCATCATGAGCGTATCCACTCAGTTAATATCCAGGTTCATTATTTCCGGTACAAGTGTTTTTGCAGCTTGCTCGTTTCCTGATTCAGACCAGTGCCCGTCAACATTCAGGTATGTTCCTTTTATTGCTTTTAAAGCAGGGTATAGATCAACTACATGTATATTGTTCTCTAATAATGATTTTTTGAAATTGGACGCCATAAGTGTGTATTTATATCTTTCTCTAAAATCCGTTAAAATTTTCCATTGTGACCACATCCGATCATCAACGTCGAATCCTTGTGGAACAATAACAACGGAAAATCCAATACCATTCTTCCGGGCCAGTTCTCTCATTAATTTTATCATTCGGAGTGTGTATGAGCCCGTTTTTATGGGTGGTCTGTTTTCTGTGTTTTCAAGGGGATGACAAAAATTGGTGATTGCATCAATAAGAATGTAAGTTCTGAATAAACCCATATCCGGATGGGTCAACATTTGGTAAAAATTATGTAAATCAAGTTTCGACAATGCGCCATAACACTCTTTTCCTCCTTTGAGGGACTCGCTATTTGCCAGGATTAGGGGTAGTTTATCGAAATTGATTTCCCTGAATTGCTTTAACACGGCTTGTTCTCGGGAATGAAGATTGTAAGCCAGCCATACATTGGTTGATCTCTTGAACTTCTTTGCCAAATGATAATTGAGTGCTGGTGTTAATGTGCCGAGCAAGCTGCTTTTGGGTGGGGGAGCAAATAGAGAGCTTGTAATGCCTCTGCTATCTACTGGCTTGTTCTCCAGCAGGTCGTTGCCCATGTATATAAAAACAAAAGCATGCTTGATGCCCAGCTTAAGAGCAACATTCTTTAGTCTCCAGTAATAGTCAATAGGATCAGTCGCAGAAACACCAAGATTAATTATTTCGAATGAGGGTGGTAGAGACGATTCAACAAGCAAGGAGACTGGTGTGACTGACGATTCTTCCAGAAATGAGTCACCGATAAATGCAATTCTTGTTTTGCCGGCAGGCGGGTCAATAGTGCGCTCATTATCGCGCTGTCCCCATGAATTGTTACCTGTCGCTTCAGGGTTCAGGCTCTGAATTCTTCCCCATGCATTCCTGCCTATTTCCGGGTCAACACCATGTAATTCAATGGCCGGCCATGGAGGTATTGATCTGCTCCAGACAAGTTCAGCTATGCCTACAGGAATAGTGATTGATAAAACTATGCTAATAGTGGTGGTGTAAAACTCGTCGCGGCCTTTCTTGTAAAGCGTTCTCCCCGTATAAAAAGAAAATAAACAGAAAAAAATTAATATAGAAAGCGCTATGAGATAATGGATTGGGTTCGTTTCAGATAAGTCATAGTGGAAAAAAAGACTTGAGAAGTAGAACGCAGCACCCATTGATAAAACAACGGAGCAGATATAAACAATAATAATAAGACTTTCCGAGTATTGAATTTTCTTCGATGCTTTTTTGGGGTCCACTTCAGGCCGCTGTTTTTGTATAGTTCGCATCACTTCGTCTCCTCCATGGCTGCTGAAATTGCGTCAGCAAGAACTGCGTTACCAAGTTGGTTGTAATGACAACAAGCATCCCGGTAAACAGAGCGAGACTCATGTTTAAAGATCTGTGAAAGGTCCGTAAACGGTACACCATAAGCGCGAAGCGCGGTTCCTCCGGCCTGAAGAAATGGATACCCGGCTTCTGCACCTTTTCGATAGGGGTAGTTGGGGCCACTGATTGCATGTGTACGTTCCCAGTCAGTTGGCGTATGTGTGTTGGGAAAATACTGGTTTGGCTGGAGAAAATGGTAGTAGTCAATAGAATTTTCCTTGCAGAGTGCCCACATTTGTATTGAGGACGCTTGCCATACTGACGCCGAATCGTCCATGAGAGTCTTTAGTGATCCATATTCGTATTTCGGGCCGGACTCCTGGGCGCTTAGCTGTTTCTTTTTCCTGAGTTGTTGTTGCAGTTGTTTTTCCAGTTGGCGTTGTCTTGTCGTTAACCGGTTATATAATTGCTGCCAGACGGCAAGCACTGTGTAGCTCTCCCGAAACGGGAATCTGGCCAGTCTCCTGCTCCACGTATCCAGTTTTTGATTGATAACCGAAATCTCGCCTGAGAGCATAACCGTACGTGGATTGATGTACTTTGTTGCGTACATGCGCCAATTTCGTGGGTAGAACGGATTAACTTTGTAGGGAGCATTGTCTACGGCCGGCAGTACAATTTCATTAAAACCATCAATGTTGATGACGGCATCAAAATGCCGGCCAATCGAAAGAAAATAGTTTAGCGCCAGTGTTTGTTGCGGCTGTTTCATCCCGCCCAGAGCGATGGAAACGAACATGATCGTCCTGTCTCCAAGAAGGTTCTTTTCAGTAAGTGCAGCTGCCAGGTTCTTGCGTCCATACAAATAAAACTCCGCAGCAACAGATCCACCAGTGATTCCAATTACATAGGTATCCTGTAATGGGGAAGTTGGTGGTTCAGGACCCCAGAAACCGAATTTGTTAAGTGGCTCTTTAACTACGCGGCCATTGAACCAGTGTCGTTCGATATCAGAATTGCGCACGAACCCGAGGTAAGGGTGTAAAATATGCTGTTGCATATAGTTCGGCGAGCGATCCTGTGTGGCAATACCTTTGCCGGCACCGGTGTTTTTTATGGTTTTCTGTAATGTGGCCTGTATCTCCGCCTTCGAATTCCAATGACCGTTCTCAATATAGAGGAATGCAAACGATACCGTCTCGGCAGCAATGACTGTAATGGCCAGCATGGCCAGGCCGAGTGCCGCATAAAATAATATTTTTTTGTTTGCGGCCATTTGGATTATTTGTTGGTAGCTACGTTTATCAAAAACTCTTCCAACGCCCGAACAGGCATCAAGTCCCCATATAAGTCTTCCCTGACGGCTTCAATGTGTTGACGGATGCGTTGCCGATACCCGGCGTCTTGTACAAGCCGGACAGCCAGTGCAATATACTCATCCTCGTTAGCAGCAATTAATTCTGTCAACCGCATCCGACGCAGTATTCCGCTGGACAATCTACCACGCATGAACCGGCCTTCTCTTGTGACAATAGGAAGACCGCATTCTATTGCCTTCATGGCCGTATTAAATCCGGAAAAACCAATCGTGTCCAGAACAACATCGGCACGCTTCATTAAGCCATAATACACAGAACTGTTTTGCCAGGGAATAAATACACAATAATTACTGAAATCCATATGGGCCTGTTCAAAAACCCGTTGCAGCCTCTGACGTAATTTATCAGATAATTCGCGAAATCTATGAGTAAAGAATATAAACTGACATCGGCCAACTCTGCGACTAATCTCTATGAAAATTCGATCATACTGAGGAGTGTATTTGAACGGTGTGCCCGGGCACAGGAAGATGGGTAATTTAGAATCGATCCCCATCCCCGATAAGTCGGGTTCTGTTGCATCTACCATTAGAGGGTAATAGCAGCACCCGAGATGCGGCAGGGAAACAAGACGTTCCGTGTAGTTATCCTGTGCGCCGGGGGGTTCAAAGTCCTCTGCAGACAAAAAATAATCGATCGTAGGCAAACCGGTTGTTTCCGGGTGTCCCCATGACGCCACCTGAACCGGAGCAAGGCGCAAGCTGGCCAGCTTTGCCGTCATTGGATCCATGCCGATTTCCGGGTAAATTAACACAGTGGGTTGTTTGTCCAGAATATCTTCCACCCACTGATGCAGCTCCTTCCTCCCTTGAGAAAAAGATGTCGAGTGGGTTCGCGCCCAGGCTGTTTCTTTATCTTGCACTGTGCCTGTATGAAAAACATGAAGCTGAAAACGCCCCCTGTCAAGATGTTGAAACCACCCTTTGATCAGTGCGTTCCATACGGAATGATCCCGGATCTGCTCTGAAACCAGCCCGATCCTGATAATTCCATCTTGAGCGGGATCGGTGTAAGGAAATCTCTGCTTAACCCACCAGTCCTCCATCAACCGGACACATAGTTCCCCGTGCCGGGACAGAAGGTCACGATTGTTTTCTTCCTGGTAGGCCAGATAAAATGGCGGGTTATTGCCTACGATTGAATAACCAGACTCGATCTGGTTTGTATCAAGCCAACGTTCCAATACAGCAAGTTCACGGGAAAACCCATGCCTGCACTCTGCAGGGTTGTCGTCCGACCCGTAAACAATCGGTATCTGCGCCTTGGTCAGCGCCCAACGCGCTTCAATAAAATCTGGCTTGAGTGATAATGCCTTTTGGTAGCAGGCGAGGGCTTGGTCATGCTGACCTTGCCCGCTGTATGTTTTTCCGAGGTTGCTGTATGTTTCGGCGGATTCCGGCTTGAGCGATAAAACCTTCTGGTAGCAGACAAGGGCTTGGGCATACTTCCCCTGCTCCAAAAATATGTTGCCAAGATTATAGCGCGCTTCAATTAAGTCTGGCTTGAGCAACAAACCCTTCTGGTAGCATGCAATGGCCTCATCGTGCTTGCCCTGCCCCAGAAAAACATTACCAAGACCAAGGTGTGCATCGAAAAATTCAGGGCAGAGCGACAATGTCTTTTGGTAGCATGCAATGGCCTGGTCATGTTTGCTTTGCACCTTAAATATATTACCGATATTATAATGTGCTCCAGCATAATCCGGTTTTAGACGTGTAGCGTTCCGGTAACTATCCAGTGCCTCCTCATGTTTGTTCATGGCCATGTATATATTGCCGATACTGTTATAAAACGCCGGATTAAAAGCATTGGTACGAATAGCCTTGTTGATTAATTTTATGGCGATTTCGTTATCACCTCTGCGATGAGAGATGATCCCTAGGAAGTGCAGCGCACCAGGGTGGCCGGCCCGTAGCTGGATTATTTCCTTAAAAATTGATTCCGCTTGAGATAGATGACCGGATTGATAATGCCGCATGGCAATTTTCATTGATTGTTCGATATTCATAGCTTCTCTGGCTTGCGCCAAACACTCAAGCAGCGGCACTAACGCGATAAAGATTGCAGCAGTCGGTGTCTATTCACCCGATAATAGACGAGTAAAAGTGCTAGCAGTATAAGGAAGTCTGTGTCCACCATGATGGTGCTTCGGTTTGCCTTGTGCAATACAGAACAGCCTCCGCCACCCCCGCTTGAAGATGTTCCGCCCTCCGCAGGAACTATTGCTGGCCCGCCCGGATCAACAATTAATCCATTCGGGAAAAAGTCGGCATCTCCTCTCCCGCCATCCACAAAGTGCAGAGTGATTCGGTTGCCGTTTATCTCTGCACCTGTTTGTGTCTGAGGATCAAACTGGAAGGTAAACCAGCTGTTGGTGATGGGGCTGTATTTTACGTAGGTATCAGCTGTAGAAGTACCTTCTGGCAGGTATATGGTTACCGAGGCACTACCGCCCGGAGGTACGTCTTCGATAAAGAATGAAAAGAAGCCGTGTGGGAATACCAGTTTGTCGCCGAAGCCGGTTGCTGGTGTGGTTTCCGGCGAAGGATTGTCATCCGCGAACACGGTGCTTAGTCTCGTGCCGATCGTACTTTCCAGGGTTACATAGTCGCCATTGATATTTTTTAAGCTCGCGACGTTGTCCTGAAGGGTGTCTGGAATGCCATCCCGGTTACCGTCGCCGGCATTTGGCGCAGCTGCTTCGATGGCATCAGGAATACCGTCACGGTCTTCACTGGCGCTGGCCAACAGGGGGATTATGGCTACAGGTGTATTCGCGTCATTGCTGAGTATTTCCAGCGCCGCACGTTTGGTGCCGCGCGAGGTGGGGGCGAAGGTTATTGATGCGGTACACAAACTCTGGTCAGGTGTAAGCCGGGTGCAGTTGTTAACGGCAATGGAAAATGCAGCAGCATCGGTGCCGGCTATTCGCAGTTCCGAAAAGATCAGATCCGTGGCACCAGTATTTTTAAGGGTTATGTCGATGGGCTTTTCACTGCTGAACAGAATGTCCCCGAAATCAATTTCAGTGAATTCCGGTGGAATCTGAAGCGTGGCAGAACTGAATGCGCCGAATCCCTTGACGTTGATGGACTTGCTTGGCGACTGGGAATCATTGGAGAGGATAAATGTTACATTCTCAATGTTGCCCGCGCTGACGGGTTGAAACTGCAGGTCCATCTCACAGCTTGCTGTCGGTGGAAGTGGAGCGGATGTGCATTCATCTCTCACCGTTACAAACGGCAGGCTGGGAATGAAGGGGTTCGCGATGCCGTCTATAATCAGGTCTGTGCCCCCGACATTTTGTATGGTAACGGTCCGGGGTGCAGACACGGACCCAGGAGCAACAGCGCCAAAATCCAGTTCACTGACGTCAGTGCGTATTCTTGCGGTGGGAACCGTCTCGACATTGCTGATGATAACCAGGTCTGCGTTAGTCGGTGCTGTTCCGGACGTAGTTCTGGTGACAGGCAGGTCAGTGAATGGCCCACCCTGATTTTCTGTTGTCAGGGCGGCGATGCTGTCTATGGTCGCCATGTCGGAATCGAGCACGCGGCCGAACACCGTGAAGCCACCGTTCTGGTTGTCCAGTTTGGCAGAATTATCGGCAAGGTTCACGAACCACTCGGATGTGGCGCTGTCCGGGTCGTTGCCCAGCTTTGCCATGGCAATCGTGCCCCGAAGGTTGGAACGTGAGGGGTCGAACTCGTTTATGATCGGGGTGTCCACGCTGATGTGGGGTAATGATGCGTTGAACGGGCCGCTCGCAGGGTCATAGGCAAACCCGCCGCCCTGTACGATAAAACCCGGAATACTCCGGTGAATAAAAGTACCGTCATAGTGGCGTTCACCCGTGCTGTTTTCAATATATCTGAGGAAGTTGGCAACCGTGATCGGTGCCTGCTGGTCGAAGAGCTCGATATACACTTCCTGTACAGGCTGGTCGCCGCCGACAGCAATATCCAGCCGTACCACCGTAGCCTGTGCCGGGGTAAAAAACGAGAAAGTAATGAACAAGGCGCTTAACAGGTATGACTGCTGCATGACTATCGACTTCGGAAATAAAAACATGTGGGAGAGACCGGATTTTATTAAAGTGGAGAAATCTTGTGGGCCGGTGCTAGCCAAGCCAGTGTTCCTTTTTGTGCCAGTACAGTTTACCAGAATTTGCTTGCTGATAATGGAAGACGATTTCCCCGGCCTTTCGTGGTGATGTAAAAACCGGAGTTTTGTAAAGTCTTACAGGATTTAGTCGGTTAACTTTACAAATATCACATGCGTCAGTCTGCTCCGGTATTGATAACCGACTGAAAGAAAATGGTTTTTAGTTTACTGCATGAAATTTGCTTTATTTGGAAGTTGGTATGGGTGGAAAAACCACCTGTTCGAATAACAAGCAGGGAATTATGGGGGATGTCTATGAAAACAGGTCTGAGAGGCGCCCTGTGCGCTGTTGTCGTGTCTATGCCTTTGGTGGTTGGGGCCGCAGGTTTCAACATTGGCGGCATGACAATTACCAGCGGTGAATTTGATATAGATACCAGTGATGGAAATCCAACCAGCCCGTTTATCAGCATTGGGCCGGATACCAACCTGGTCGGTGGTTATATAGGGAATGGGGGGGTGGGTCTGCCGCCCACTACCCCGGATCCGGATAGTATCGTAGGCACGCAGTTCAGTGGGTTTCCAATCAATGTTTACACTGCTGCGTCCAATCTGGGCGACAGTTTGCCAGCGGGTTCTATTGCGGGCGGTGCAACCCCGACAGGAACTCTGGATGATGTAGCCGGCACCATCACCATGGATCTCAGCAGCTGGTTTTTTAACTGGAACGACAATGATCTGCAGGCTGGGACCGGAAAAGCAGATGGCGTCACATCGGCCTTCGCTACCGGTGTATGGGATCCTGTATCAGGGTAATATACGTTATCCTGGTTTTCGTCAACCGGTCTGGGTCCAAAAGCTGATCTTGTGTCATTCTTCTCATTGAGTGGCGTAGCCTCACCAGTCCCTGTCCCTGCAGCCACTTGGCTCTTCGGTTCCGGCCTTCTGGGTCTGGTCGGGGTATCCAGGCGCAGCGAGAAAGCAGTATAAAGGCAAAAGGATCGCTTGTGGCTTCTCAGGAGACTGTGTGAAAATCAGTTTTCTGTAGGCGGTTTGCAAGAGTCCTGCTCGAAAGAGCGGGGTTTTTGTGTTTTTGAGGATAGATGGGTACTGGAAAAATTGGCTGATCGGCAGATTCCAAAGGCGACATTCGCTGGCCAGCCGGTCCGGGCAACAAATTCTTGACGCCAAATTCTGTCCAATAGTTGCAACGCTGCCGAAGCAGAAAATATCGCGAATAAAACACGGCTACAATGCCCCTCCCAGTCAATTAGGCGAAGGATCGCTAGCAATGGCGGCGGTCTAGAGTATATAGCCAATGAAGCGTTTCAGCTGGCTCAGCAGCTCATAAACGCCAGGGCACTATAACCAGTTATGGAGGGTGTTTGTGAAATCACGTCTGTTGGGCGTGGTGTGCGCCGCTGTATTTGGCTTCTTGATGCTTTCTGTGTAAGTTGTTTTACAGTACTGCCTTCTATCGCCAGATAGTCTTTTAATAATTGAATGAATCGCTGAATAGTTTATAGTTACTGCAAGATGTGCGCGTGTAGTTTTGATGACTGTTTTATCTGTTATTCAAAGAGTAAAGTTTGAATGGTATGCCAAAGTTACTGATCCTCAACGGCCCCAACCTTAACCTGCTCGGTACCCGCGAGCCTGATCGCTATGGCGCGGTAACCCTCGACGTCATCAATAAACGGCTGCTGGGATTGATCAATGGCGCCGGTGGGCAGTTGCTCACCTTCCAGTCCAACGCCGAACCCGAGTTGATCGACCATATCCATGCCGCACCCCACGAAGGTATTGATTTCATCATTTTCAACCCTGCCGGTTTCACCCACACCAGCGTCGCCCTGCGCGATGCCCTGCTGGGCGTGAAGATTCCCTTCATCGAGGTGCATCTCTCCAACATCCACGCCCGCGAGGATTTCCGCAAGAAGTCCTATTTCTCTGACATCGCCGTCGGCGTCATCAGCGGCCTGGGCCCCATCGGCTACGAACTGGCCCTCCAGGCAGCCCTGTCGTATCTAGACCGGAAAACCCTGTAGGAGCGGCCCCCTGGCCGCGATTCCGCTGGTAAAATCCCAATCGCGGCCAGGGGGCCGCTCCTACGGTAGGGGTGCTTACCAGATCCGGGGTTTCGCTGCATTTCGCCGACATTTCTACGCAAGTCGCGTTATAATCGCGCCCGTTCACTTGCCAGCAGGACGCCAATGGATATTCGCAAGGTCAAAAAGCTTATCGAGTTGCTGGAAGAATCCGGCGTTGCCGAAATCGAGATTCACGAGGGTGAGGAGTCGGTGCGCATCAGCCGCTACGCCGCCAATGTGCCTGTTGCCGCGCCGGCCCCGGTAGTGATGGCAGCGGCCCTCCCAGGGGCGGCAACACCGCTGCCGCCTGCGGCCTCTGAGGCGGCCGCACCGGAGATACCGGCCGGCCATACCGTTGATTCGCCTATGGTCGGTACCTTCTACCGTGCGCCATCGCCCGGCGCCAGCGCCTTTGTAGAAATCGGTCAGCGGGTCAACGAAGGCGATACCCTGTGCATTATCGAAGCCATGAAGATGCTCAACCAGATTGATTCCGACAAGGCGGGTGTGGTGAAAGCTGTGCTGGTGGAAAATGCCGAGCCGGTCGAATATGGCCAGGCGCTGTTTGTCATTGAATAGTCTCCTGCCGGCAGTCTGCTCATGCTAGATAAAATTGTCATTGCCAACCGCGGCGAAATCGCCCTGCGAATACTGCGTGCTTGCCGCGAGCTGGATATCAAGACCGTCGCGGTTTATTCCGAAGCTGACCGTAGTCTCAAGCACGTCTTGCTGGCGGATGAATCTGTCTGTATCGGTCCGGCGCCATCGGCCGAAAGTTATCTCAATATTCCGGTATTGATCGCGGCCGCAGAAGTGACCGATGCGGTTGCTATTCACCCGGGCTATGGTTTTCTCTCCGAGAATGCCGATTTTGCCGAACGGGTCGAGAAAAGCGGCTATATTTTTATCGGGCCACGCGCCGATACCATTCGTATCATGGGTGACAAGGTCGCCGCCATTCGTGCCATGAAAGAAGCCGGCGTGCCTTGCGTGCCGGGCAGCGATGGCCCTCTGGGCGATGATGACGAGATCAATATCAAGCTGGCACGCGACATCGGTTATCCGATTATTATCAAGGCCGCTGCCGGCGGCGGTGGCCGCGGCATGCGCACGGTGCACGCCGAAGCCAATCTTTTGAACGCCATTGCGCTGACGCGTACCGAAGCGAAAACGGCGTTCGGTGACGGCACCGTGTATATGGAAAAATTCCTGGAAACACCGCGTCACGTGGAGTTCCAGGTACTGGGCGACGGTGAGGGTGGTGCGATTCACCTGGGTGAGAGAGACTGTTCCATGCAGCGTCGTCACCAGAAAGTCGTTGAAGAGGCGCCCGCACCCGGCATCACCATGGAGCAGCGCATGGCGATGGGTGAGCGCTGTGCCGATGCCTGCCGCCGCATTAGCTACCGGGGTGCCGGGACTTTCGAGTTCCTGTTTCAGGATGGCGAGTTCTATTTCATAGAAATGAACACGCGCGTACAGGTGGAACATCCGGTCACCGAACTGATCACCGGCGTCGATATCGTCAAGGAACAGCTGCGCATTGCTGCCGGTGAAGGTTTGTCGTATCGTCAGGAAGATATCGGCTGGCGCGGGCACGCGGTCGAGTGCCGTATCAATGCCGAAGATCCAAAGAATTTCCTGCCTTCCCCCGGTACCATCACCCAGTATCACGCCCCCGGTGGCCCCGGTATCCGCGTCGATACGCATATCTATAATGGCTACAAGGTGCCACCGTATTACGATTCCATGATCGCCAAGCTGATTGCTTACGGTGATGACCGGAATTCCGCTATGGCGCGTATGCGCGGCGCGCTGGCCGAGATCGTGATCGACGGCATCAAAACCAACATTGCCCTGCACCAGGATATATGCAGCGACGCGGCCTTCCTCGCAGGTGGAACCGATATCCACTACCTGGAGAAAAAACTCAACCTGTAAACGAACCGTCAGTGTCGGATATACCCCCGTAGGAGCGGGCTTGCCCGCGAACAAAGCCGGATCGCCTGTTCGCGGGCAAGCCCGCTCCTACGGGGTGGCGGTTCCATTGGACTCTTTATGCCCTGGCAACAACTCTCTCTCGAAGCCGGCGAATTCAACGCCGAGGAACTGTCGACTTTTTTCGAAGCCCGCGGCGCACTCTCGGTCACCTTTGTCGACGCGGCGGATCAGCCCCTGTTCGAACCCGACCCCGGTACCACACCGCTGTGGTCGGCGACCCGCGTTACGGCGTTGTTCGATGTCGACGCTGAACTTGCTCCGCTTAAGCAACAGCTTGCAGATACCCACGGTACAGCCGTGCTCGACAGGCTGGTCGAGCAGACGCTGCACGACCAGGACTGGGAACGTATCTGGCTGGACCGGTTTCACCCCATGCAGTTTGGCAGGCACCTGTGGATTTGTCCTGCGGGACAACGCCCATCGGCCGAAGACGGCCAGGTACTGATCGATCTGGACCCCGGCCTGGCATTCGGTACCGGCACCCACGCGACAACGGCCCTGTGCCTGGAATGGCTGGATCAGCACCCGCCACGCGGGCGGCGAGTGCTGGATTTCGGTTGCGGTTCCGGCATCCTCGCCATTGCCGCCCTCAAGCTGGGTGCTGTCACTGTGTGGGGTGTAGATATCGACCAGCAGGCGTTGTGGGCGAGCCGTGAGAATGCCGCGCGCAATGGCGTGGACACCGCTCTACAGACGGGACTGCCGGGGGAGCTGCCGGACCAGGTATTTGACCTGCTGCTGGCGAATATACTGGCTAATCCGCTGGTCGAAATGGCTGGACACCTGGCCAGACTGGTGCGACCGGCCGGGGACCTGGTGTTGTCGGGTATTCTTCGCGAGCAGGCGGATGAGGTATGCGCTGCCTATGCTCCCTGGTTCTCGTTATCAGAACCTGTCGAGCGTAATGGCTGGGTGCGTTTGCATGGGAAACGCAATTAAATTAAATTCAATAACTTGTCATCGCCGGGTAAAAGAATGTCATGTACGTAGCCTGTCCTTCCTGTAAGGCACTTTACAAGATCGAACTCGCCCACCTGCGCGCTGCCGGCGGACAGTTGCACTGTGGCGCCTGTAAGACCCGCTTCGATGCCAGTGCTGCCGTTTTCGACGACCCGCAGCAGGCACTGGCTTATGAATATCCCGTGCGGGCGGAGGAGGCGCAGGCGATTGACGATCTCGTTGGCCGGGCGCTCGATCAGGTGCCCGGGCAGGCGGGTGCATCCCGGGGAAAAACTGCCAGGGATGAAGACGCTGATCTCGTCGAGAAGGTGCTGACTTCGGAACCTGTTAAAGCGCACCGGGTTTCCCGTCCTTCACGAGCTGACGTGGATTTTAATGCCTGGCCGGTAGCGGCCGAGTTCCCGCAGCGATATCAACAAACACTTCTGCCTGACGACGACGAACTGCCGGAAGCCTACCTGTTGCAGCATGAGGTTCCCGGCAGTGGCGGCACCAGTTGGGGCACCATCGCAGTGGCACTGTCGCTGGCGTTCCTTCTCGTGGTGCAGTATGTCTGGGCTGATCGCTTCCAATTGGCGCAGTTAGAACGCTGGCGGCCGATGCTGGAGATTTTATGCAAGCCTTTGAGCTGCGATCTGCCACTGCGCCGTGATCTCGGTCAGATGGAAATTACCGAACGCGAAATCGTGCGCCACCCGCACGTTACCGATGCCCTGTTGGTTAACGCAACTTTCGTAAACAATGCCGACTTTGCACAGGCTTACCCGCTTTTACAGATTTCATTTTCCGATGTTGCAGGAACCTTGGTGGCGTTACGACGATTCAAGCCCGCGGAATACCTGGCGGTTTCCCGCGATACCAGTGCAGGTATGAATCAGGGTGAGCAGGTCCATGTATTGCTGGAAATCATAGACCCGGGCGCGCGTGCGGTGTCATTCCAGTTTGAATTTTTCTAGCGCCCTGTTAAATCTTTAGGGAACCCCTGATCAATTCAATAATTTCGTCATTGCGAGCGAAGCGAAGCAATCTCATACAATGTAATCAATCGGTTGGAGATTGCCGCGTCACGTTGTTCCTCGCAATGACGAATTAACAAGAGGCTCACTAACTGTCAAGGCTTGACAAGCAGGAAACCGCTTAAATACAGGAGCCTCGGCAATTTTCGGGCCGGATAAAAAAGTCCGTTAAGGTGCTTTCCCCGATTCAAAACTGCGCGTATGATTGGCAGCCTTTCCCCGGAAAACAGGTCGAGGCGCTTTACATGCGCGGCATGCAGATTGGTCCGTACAAGTTGCGTAATCAATTGGTGTTGGCTCCCATGGCGGGTGTTACTGACCGACCGTTCAGGCAGCTGTGCAAGAAACTGGGTGCAGGTCTTGCGGTATCTGAAATGGTGTCGTGTAATTCTGCCTTGTGGGGCAGTAAGCAGACGCTGCGGCGCATGGACCACGAAGGGGAAGTCGAACCCAGGTCGATCCAGATAGCGGGTGCTGATCCGGATCTGATGGCGCAGGCCGCACAGTTTAACGTGCTGCGCGGTGCGCAGATTATAGATATCAATATGGGCTGCCCGGCGAAAAAAATCTGCAACGTCATGGCGGGTTCGGCTCTGTTGCAAAATGAAAAGCTGGTGAAAAAGATACTCGATGCGGTTGTTGCGGCAGTCAATGTACCCGTGACCCTTAAAATCCGCACCGGATGGGATTCCGGGAATCGTAACGCCCTCCGCGTTGCACGCATCGCCGAACAGGCCGGGATTCAGGCACTTGCTATACACGGACGTACGCGCGCCTGTGCCTACAAAGGCGAAGCGGAATACGAAACCATCCGCTGCGTCAAGCAGGAGACCAGCCTCCCGGTGATCGCCAACGGCGATATCACCAGCCCCGAGAATGCACGGGAGGTTCTGGAGTTTACCGGTGCCGATGCGGTAATGATCGGCCGCGCGGCACAAGGACGTCCCTGGATTTTCCGCGAAATCGAACATTATTTATCCACCGGGCAGTTGTTGCCTGAGCCCGAGGTGGAGGAGATACGGAGCATTATGATTGAACATCTCAATAATCTTTATGCATTTTATGGGGAATACACGGGTGTGCGCGTGGCGCGCAAACACATTGCCTGGTATAGCAAGGGACACCATAAGGGTGCCGAATTTCGCCGTTGCGTAACCCGTGTCGAGACAAAGAATGAGCAGTTGCGCATGACGCATGAGTTTTTTGACAAGCTCTCCAATGCACGGGAGCTGGCGGCATGAGTGCGGTGATTCAGGAAGGTGGCATGGTGGTTGCCTCGATGCCGCGCACAGAACGCCGCAAGGAACCTTTGCGGGCCTGCGTTCAATCTGCGCTGGATCTGTACTTTATGGATCTGGACGGCCACGAGGCGGATGACGTTTACAACATGGTTGTGGGGCAGGTGGAACAGGCGATGCTGGAAAGCGTCATGCAACATACCCGCAGCAACCAGACCCGGGCGGCGGAAGTGCTGGGTATCAATCGCAGCACCCTGCGCAAGAAGCTGAAGTTATACGGCTTGTTGTAGACCCGATATAAACCCCGGACACTAACCCCACCTGTAGGAGCGGTCCCCTGACCGCGACAGCACACCGTAACAATC
>ENA-ORDP01000454-ORDP01000454.1-marine-sediment-metagenome-genome-assembly--contig:-NODE-454-length-26796-cov-3.594780_pt1 | contig 26796 bp, 25 predicted proteins | sample MGYA00248627_ERZ508539 | MGnify/ENA primary metagenome ERZ508539 (study PRJEB26208, sample SAMN05571518) | marine sediment metagenome | biome: deep sea; feature: Hydrothermal vent; material... | reverse complement strand
AGCGACCTGATACCTTTGTGCCATCCCATTAATATTGTAAAGATAGAGGTTACCTCCTCGCTAAAAGAAAACGGTGTTCTGGTTACCGCCACGGTAAAAAGTATTGGGCAAACCGGGGTGGAAATGGAGGCGCTGACAGCAGTTCAGGTAGGTCTGCTCAATGTTTACGATATGTGCAAGGCCGTCGATAAAACTATGGTCATGGAAAATATTCTTCTCGTCAGTAAAACAAAATCGGATTTAAAATAAAAGATAAAATGGCAAACTTTGAAGTAATTTCCGTCAATGTATCAGAAAAAAAGGGAACGATTAAGAATCCGGTTGACACGGTTATTCTGACAGATATCGGCATTCCAAACGATGCTCATTCGGGTAGCTGGCATCGCCAGGTGAGTATGCTTGGTGAGGAAAGCATCAGGAAATTCGCGAGGAAGGCAGAAAGGGAAATACTTCCCGGCGAGTTTGCCGAAAATATCACCACAAAAGGTATGGAACTGTACAAAACCGCCCCACTTGACAGGTTTGTATCGGACGAGCTGGAGCTGATGGTCACCCAGATAGGAAAGAAATGCCACGGGGACAATTGTGCCATTTTCCGGGAAGTAGGTAACTGTGTCATGCCCAAAGAAGGAATTTTTGTAAAAGTTCTTAAGGGAGGGGAGCTCTCTGCCGGTGTCAAATTTGAATACAGGCCGAAAATCCTGAGAATATCCATCATCACCTTGAGCGACCGTGCCAGCAAAGGTGTTTACCAGGACAAAAGCGGGCCTTTGGTAAAACAGTTAGTCGAAGAGTACCTGAAATCACAACACCGTCACTTCGAATTCAAAACAGAAATCATTGCCGATAATGCCGGAGAACTGGAGCATTTGGTAAAACAGTTTGTGGATGAAAAATTTGATATCATCATAACAACCGGCGGAACAGGAATAGGCAAAAGAGACATTACCCCTGATGTGATAAGACCAATGCTGGATAAAGAAATTACCGGAATCATGGAGCTTATCCGGGTAAAATATGGAATAAAGAAACCCAATGCACTGATTAGCAGGGCCGTTGCAGGCACAATAGACGAAACCTTAATTTATACATTACCGGGAAGCGCCAAAGCTGTAAAAGAGTACCTCGAAGAAATTTTACCTACCGTTGAACATTCTATTTATATGATGAACGGATTGGATTTGCATTAAAGGCTTGTGAGATTATTGAAAAGTGCTGCACTGTATCACTTATTTTTACAAGCAAAAACGTATCCGTTTATTTGTAAGAAATTTATCCTGAGACTTCCGTGCCCGGTTTCCACAGTTTAATAAATTTGCCACATACAATTACAGCTTAAAAACATGTCGAAAATTCGCATTGCCATAAATGGTTTCGGGCGCATCGGGCGTATCACTTTTCGAAACATTCAGAAAAAGAGCAATATGGAAGTCGTTGCCATCAATGACCTCACCGATGCCGCCAACCTGGCTCATCTGTTAAAATACGATTCCGTTCAACGGCAGTTTGATGGTACCGTGGAACACAATGGCGGTCATATATATGTTAATGGCAAGCAAATCATTGTTTTGAGCGAGCCTGACCCGGCAAAACTTCCCTGGAAAGAATTGCATATTGATGTTGTGATAGAGTCAACCGGACAGTTTGTGGAACGCGATGAAGCCATTAAACATGTGGAAAAATCAGGTGCCCGTAAAGTGATTATTTCCGCACCGGCAAAAGACGAACACGACGATGTAAAATATGTGGTTTTGGGTGTGAATGATTATATCATTGACAGAAGCGATGTCATCATCTCCAATGCTTCCTGCACTACTAACAACGTGGCACCGCTCATTATGATTCTCGATGAACTTTGGGGTATCGACAAAGCTTTTATGACCACCGTACACTCATACACCAAAGATCAGAATATTGTGGATGGCCCGCACAAAGACTGGCGCCGTGGACGGGCTGCTGCCTACTCAATAGTTCCAACTACCACCGGAGCAGCTAAGGCATCCACAAAAATATTTCCACATTTGAAAAACAATCTCGGTGGTGCCGGTATCCGTGTTCCCGTTCCGGACGGCTCTCTCACCGACCTTACCTGTACCTTACGAAAATCGACCAGTGTGGAAGAAATCAATGCCGCTTTCAAACAGGCTGCAGAAGGCAGGCTGAAAGGCATTTTAGAATATACCGAAGACCCCATCGTGTCGGCTGACATAATTGGAAACACCCACTCAGCAGTTTTTGATGCCAACCTTACCGCCGTTTTGGGCGATAAAAACAAGTTAGTAAAAGTGGTGGCCTGGTACGACAATGAAATGGGATACTCCAGCCGGCTGGTAGAATTGATTGAAAAGTTTGTATAAGGAAGTGCCTAAAGTACTTTAAGTACTTTAGGCACTTTAAACTTTACATGTACTTAGTCAATCTGAATAATATTATTTTTAATAGCGAATTTCACAAGGTCAACAGTAGTTTTCAGCTCAATTTTTTTCATAATATTGTTTTTGTGCGTCTCCACCGTACGCACACTGATAAACAACTTCTCCGCAATGTGCCTGTTTGATATCCCTTCTGCAAATAATTTAAAAACTTCTAATTCTCTTGGTGATAACTGTTTCAGTTTGCTCTCCTTCCCAACAGAGCCAATTTTTTGGTCAGAAAGATAGCTGTGTAACAAAATATCTGTAATGCTTTTGGCGTAAAATTCATAGCCGTTGCGCAGGGTGTAAATGGCTTCTAAAATCTCCGAGCGGTTGGCATCGCTGCCAAGATGTCCTTTGGCACCCGCCTTGATGGTTCGCAAGATAAATTTCTCATCATTAAACATAGAGAGAACAAGCATTTTGGCTTTGGGAAAGTGCTGTAGAAACAGCTTTATATTATCAATAATTCTTTCCGAAACGGAATAAGCCATGGTCAGCGCTACGTGAACCGGCTGCTGTGGCGGATTTTTGAATAAATCTTCAAGCGTCTCATAAGCACCTATAATCTCAATATCATCCGAATCTTTCAGTAACGCTTCCAGCGCATCGGAAATAACCGGAAACGGATTGACAAGGGTAACGTAAATCATGAAACCATCATTTTTCTGCCCGCGAAGTTATAAAAAGTATTTGAATATCACCGACAGATACAAACACAAACTACCGGGAATAAAACCAAATTTCCCGATACACTTTTCCAGACAATGATTCATTAAAAGTGGCAGCAGAGCACAAAGAAGAGAAGGAATTATAATCAGGCCATTGATGGCATTTATAACTTATGGCCTGGTGGGCTAAATCACCGGATTAGCAATAGGCAAAACCTTTTGGGCACAATTCTTCCAGCGTACTACACGGGCAGCAAGTACCTATCTGTCAATTTACTACGTATGATATTAATTTAATATTAACAAGAAACGTATATCTACTTGAAAAATTAATATTTGTTTAATACCCAGTTAATATACAGGTAACATTAGTGTTTAATATTTGCAACGCAAAAGAAAAGCAATTTATAAAATCATTTAAAATTAAACAAATGAAGACAACAAAACCAATGAGAACAATGATTATGATGGCGGCAGCACTTATGCTTGTATTCACCGCCTGCAAAAAGACCCCTCCCGCGCCGGCGCCGGCGCCTCCCCCGACAATGAAGGAGATGGCTATCAACGGCACCGAAAAAGCTTACAAAGCAGACATTACCTTCAGCGAAGCAGTTTACAAAAACAAAGACAAATCCGGGGCGCTTGATAAAAGCAGCTTTACCGTAACTCTTTCAGGCGGAAAAGCCTCTCTGATTTCCTACACGGTAAGTCATACTACCGGCACAAAGACGGCAACCATCAATCTGGTACTCAGTGATTATCCCGATGGAAGCGAGAATCTTTCCGTAAAACCTGCTTCCGCAAACAGCATATACAATGCTGGCGGAGTTGCCATGGATGTATCGCAGGATAAATCGGGCAAACTGAATGCTGCCGAACACAAAGTAATTACCATAAAAGACGATGGAAACGGCATTGGAACACAAACCTGGACAGCCAACAATACTTACCTGCTCGATGGCTTCTGTTTTGTTGACGGAGGACAGACCCTCACCATCGAACCCGGAACCGTGATTAAAGGCAAACCCGGTCAAGGTGTTAACGCTTCTGCCTTAATCATAGCCCGCGGTGGTAAAATCTTGGCCGAAGGCACCAAAGAAAAGCCCATCATTTTCACTGCCGAAGCAGATGACCTGAATGGTTCTGTCGGAGATATGGATGACGGTCTTTGGGGTGGGGTTATTCTTTTAGGGAAAGCCCGTTTAAACTCAGTTCCAAAAGAACAACAAATTGAAGGGATTCCCGAAACTGAGCCTCGCGGTATATATGGCGGCGATGACGATGCCGATAATTCAGGTATGTTGAAGTATGTTTCTATACGTCACGGTGGTACCGATATTGGTGCCGGGAACGAAATTAACGGCCTTACGCTGGGCGCAGTGGGAAGCGGTACTGTTATTGATTATATCGAAGTGATTGCCAACAAAGACGATGGTATCGAATTCTTTGGTGGTGACCCGCGTGTAAAACACTTCCTGTCAGCCTTCAACGGTGATGACTCATTTGATTACGACCAGGGATTCCGTGGATATGGTCAGTTCTGGATTGCCATTCAGGGTTTTCAGCGCGGCGACCGTATCGGAGAACATGATGGGGGAACAGATCCGGAAACCGGAACACCCCTGGCAACACCTACCATTTACAATGTAACTTACATAGGGCAAGGCGATGCTGCCGGAAAAAGAACCGTTACTTTCCGTGATAATGCTGGTGGTACTTATGCCAACTCCATTTTTTACAACCAGCATCACGGTATTGACATCGAATATCTTTCTACCGAATGCAGCTGGACACGTTTTCAGAAGGGTAACCTACATATCCTGAACAATGTTTTCTATCAAATTTCCGAAACCACACCTCTTTTTGTAAAAGCTTATAATGGCGTTTCGGCTGCACAGATTAAGGCAGCCAACGATTCGCTATCCATCTATTTTGCCAATGCAGGAAACCTCGTAGCAGACCCCGGTTTATCCATTTCAAACAACAAATGGAATGTGGTTCCCACAAAACACGTTTCCGACAACCTCTCTGCTTATCCCTCTTCTTCATGGTTTGATAAAGTAGATTACCGCGGAGCTGTTGATCCGAATGATAACTGGATTACAGGCTGGACATTGTTTTCACAACATTATCTGGCAAAATAAAAAGAGTATAAACAGTAACATAACGATAGCATTACTGGATGGAGGTTCTTCTTCGGATTATCTTCATTCAGTTTTGTATGAAATAACATCCACTAACAAAAGCAATAAGATGAAAAACATGAAACACTTTATTCTCCTGTTGTTCTTTCTTTCTTCACTTTCCTCGATAGCACAAAAAGGAAAAGTCCGTGGAAAGATTACAGATGCAAAAACCGGAGAACCTCTTATTGGTACCACAGTTCTCATTAAAGGCACCACAAGCGGAACCACAAGCGATTTGGACGGAACCTATACGCTGGAAAACCTTAAACAGGGAACCTATACGCTGGTTTTCCAATATGTGTCGTTCACCCCGCAAACAGTCACCAATGTAAATGTAAAAACAAACAGTGTTACTGTGGTAAACATCCCTTTACAGCCTATGAGTGTCGGACTTAAAGAGATTGAAGTGAAAGCCAAAGCTGTAAAGCGAACAGAAGCAGCAATGCTAACAATGGAAAAAAGATCCTCTACAGTGATAGAAGGACTTTCTGCAGAACAAATTAGTCGTTCCGGTGACAGCGATGCAGCCAGTTCGTTAAAAAGGGTGACCGGCGTGAGCATTGTGGATGGAAAATATGTTTATGTCCGTGGCCTCAACGACCGCTATAGCAAAACCACGCTGAATGGAGCCGATATTCCCGGGCTGGACCCCAACAAATATACCGTACAAATGGATATTTTCCCCAGTTCACTAATTGAAAACATTGTGATTTATAAATCGTTTAGTCCTGATTTGCCGGGCGATTTTACAGGCGGACTGGTGAATATAGAAACCCGGGATTTCCCGGAACGCTTTACACTGGAAGCCGGAGTAAGTCTGGCTTACAATACCAACGCCAACTTTAATGATAATTTTCTCTCTTATCAGGGTAGCGCCACCGATTTTCTCGGCTTCGACAATGGACTTCGTAACATTCCTGCCGACGCAAAAGGGAAATTGCCACAATATCCTTCCGACAAAAGCAGACTCACCTCCATCACTGAATCGTTTAACAAAATTATGGCTCCAGTGCATCATACGGCCGGCCCCAACGGAAGTCTCTTTTTCGCCCTTGGCAACCAAGTGGATATAAATAGTCACCAATTGGGATATCTCTTTGGTATCTCTTATAAAAAGGAAAGCACTTTTTACCATAATGGCATCAAGAACCTCTATCATCTTGGCGGTTCTACCGACAAAACGCTTATTCAGGATCACAATTACAGGGATGATAACGGGAATACGGAATACCTGTGGGGCGCCCTGGGTGGTTTATATTACAAACTCTCCCCTACTCAGAAAATAGGATTTACATTGTTTAAAAACCAAAGTGGCACTTCCAATGCCCGCCAGCTTTTTGGGAGACAATTCTCAGATGATCCCAATCTATTTCTGGAAACACGGGTACTCAGCTGGACAGAACGATCGCTCAATAATGCACAACTTAAAGGCGAGCACTTTTTTAAAAACGCTGCAAACCTACACATTAACTGGTTGGGCTCCTATACTTATTCATACCAAAACGAACCTGACCGCAGATTTTTTACCAACAGTTACTTCCCTACTCTTAGTGGCATATACCGGTATGCTATCCAGCCTTCCATTTACAGTGTGCCAGCTCGTTACTACCGCTATCTTAACGAAAATAACTATAATTTCAAAGTAAATTTCAAGCTCAAAGCAGGGAAAAATGAAAATGCACCTACCATCAAGTTCGGGGGAAGTGTCATTTATAAAAACCGCACCTTTCACGAGCAACGATTTGATTATCAATTTCAATTTTCTCAGTATGTTTACGATGGCAACGTTTCAGGTTATATTTCGAACACAAATATCGGATTGAATTATCCCGGATACAATCCACAAACAGGCTCCAACTTCGGGTTGTACATTCAGGGCAATCCCGGTGATGACTTACGAAACAGCTATACGGGGACACAGAATGTACAGGCCGGATATGCTATGATAGATGTTGTGTTGTTGAAAAAACTTCGCATAAGCACAGGATTGCGTTACGAACATACTTACATTTATACAGCCAGCAAAGACACGACGTTACAGCCCGGCCAACTCAACAACAACGACTTTTTGCCGGCATTGAACCTGACCTGGTATCTACAAAAAAATATGAACCTGAGGCTAAACGGCAGCCGGACTTTAGCACGTCCCAACTTTCGCGAACTGGCGCCTTATGCTTCACAGGATTTTGCAGGTGGCGAAGTTTACGTGGGAAACAGCAACCTGCAACGCACAACGATTGATAATTTTGACCTCCGATGGGAATATTATATATCGCCCAATGAACTGCTCTCGGTAAGCGCTTTTTATAAAAGTTTTACCAATCCTATCGAGCTGGTGGACAATCCTAAAGCCCAAAATACAGAGCTTTCGTGGGAAAATGTGGACAAAGCCAAAGTTTACGGTGCTGAACTTGACTTCAGAAAACAACTTGATTTTTGGAATTTTACCAAACATTTTAAACTGAGTATGAATTTTACCTATGTATATTCTGCTGTTGCCATTGATACGCTGGAGCTGGATGCCATACGGGCCACCGACCCGTCTGCCAAAGCTACACGTCCCATGAACGGGCAATCGCCTTATATCATCAATGCCATGCTCACCTACAAACATCAAAAGTCTGGCTGGGAAGCTAACTTCATTTATAATGTTACCGGACCAAAACTAGTAATCAATGTTAAAGGAGGAACACCGGATATTTACGGACAACCTTTTAATTCCCTGAATTTTAATTTGAAAAAAAAGCTTAAAAGAAATTTTATCCTTTCGTTTAAAGCAAAGAACCTGCTCAATGCGGTTTACAAAGAGACTTACACTTTTAGGGATACGGAGTACGTTTATAGAAAATACCAAACCGGAAGTACATTTGAAGTGGGCATTAGCTACAAACTTCTGCGATAAGCTATTTTTATATCTTCTTTATTTTCCGCCTTTTATAGAAAAGGAGAAAGATATAAGGTAGCAATAATTACAATGGTAATTGTTGATATTCCAATGGGAAACCATACCGGTGCAATCCAGGGACGGGGAATAAGAAAAAGAACATCAATTGTGGTAAAAGCAGGTGGCCATTTAATCAAAAGATAAAGTGAGAGATAATAAAACAAGTCCCAGAAAGCAAATGTCCAAAGAAAGGCAATTATCTTTTCAAACCATGATTGTCCAACCAAGAAAGCGATAATTATAAGCATCAATATTGTGGCAGCCTCTCTTGTCTGCTCAATAAAAACGTAGCGTTTGGGTAACTTTTCAAGAGATACCTTGTTTGATTCCGAATCTACAATTCCCAGAGCCTTACGAAGATATACCACCACCACTCCTTCAAAATGAGCCATGGCAATACCAAAAAGGGCCAGTAATAAAAATTTCTCTAACATAAATTATCCTCCTTTCTATTGAAGAATTTCATATTACGATTATATATAAAACAGACTATTTCAAAGTACTTCTCTTTTCAAATCGCGATTTCGAGAAACTTTGGCTGCCAAAAGATATCCCGCTTTCTAAACTTATTTTCTCATCACATCTTTAAAAATCTGTTCAAACTTCTCAATTTTAGGCGTAATCACAAACTGGCAATAACCCGCTGACGGATTTTTCCGATAATACTCTTGATGATATTTTTCAGCAGGATAGAAATTTTTGAACGGACTAATCTCCGTCACAACGGGATCCGGCCAGATGCCTGCTTTGTTTAACTTCTCTCTGTATGCATGAGCCAATAGCTTTTGCTCTGTATTATGGTAAAAAATTACCGAGCGGTATTGTGTTCCCACATCGGCTCCCTGGCGATTTAGCGTTGTGGGGTTGTGTGTTTTCCAAAAAATCTCCAACAGTTTTTCCAGGCCAATTTCCTCGGGATGATAAACTACCTGCACCACCTCGGCATAACCCGTATTTCCCTGGCTCACCTGCTGGTAAGTTGGAAGGCGAATTTTACCACCCGAGTATCCGGCTTCTGCCGAAACAACCCCTTTCACCCGTTCAAATATCGCCTCGCTGCACCAAAAGCAACCTGTACCAAATGTTATTGTATCATAAGCCATTTGTCTCCTCTCTACTGTCTGTGCAGAAATAGTTATGGGCAAAAGCAAGAATAGGATCAACCCGGCAACTAACATCTTTCCTCTGCGCATATCATGTTTCTTAAATCAGCAAAAGTTTCCGTCCGTAAATAAGCTCTTCTATATCCGGCGACGGGCCGAGAAACTGCTCTCTGAAACGATCCATTTCGCCACGTGTCTTCTCCGAAAGCAAATCCGACATCTCTTCCATAACATCCTCACCAATAGCCATGGGTGGCGTATTCATCACCAGATGATCACCGTTAAACTGCCCAATAAGCTGATACTCTTTCATCTCTTTCACCGGCTTCTCTTTAAAAAAGCATTTCGACAACCACTGGTTCAAATCAAAGGTCTGCAAATTAATCATCATGGGTTCGTTGCCACGCTCGGCCATTATATCCTGATAATATTTCTGCAGGTTTTGCATGGACTCTTCCGACATGCCCTTCTGCATTTCCTGATAACAATCGAGACACATAGCATATTCAAAAACCGTGGAGCTGAATTCGTAGCCCTCATAATTTTTCAGCGCCTTCTCAATGACATAATGCGTCCCATCCTCCAACAGATTCTTTCCGCAAACCACACACTTCTCAAAAGGTTTTCCCTCCGAATCCGAATAAAATTGTTCCGGAATATCCACCAAATAATCGCTCATAGCCATCATATTTTAAATAACAAAATTACATTTTTCTTTCATTGAAAGTTCATGCATACCTGTAAAATGAACTTATTTATGTTTATTTTTGTCTGCCGGCTCCGGAAAAATAACTTTTTCTCTACTTGCACTTAATTTTAAAGTTCTGTTGCCGGCCTTTTTCAGGAAAGGCAGCTATGTTCAAAGAAAAAATATATCCTTACCTGCTGGCAACCATACAGCTGGGAAGTATAGCCTTTGTTGGTCTCACCGCGCCGGCCATTGCCAAAAGCTGGAATGGCATTTTGCTGGAGAGTGCCGGCATTTTCCTTGCCGTACACGCCATTTATGTGGCAGGTGTTCACAATGTGAATATCGCTCCCACGCCCAAACAGGGCGCTGTCCTGATTACCAGTGGCCCCTACCGGATTATCCGCCATCCCATGTATCTCGCACAGGTCGTTGCACTCATCCCGTTGGTCAGCGACTATTTTACGCTACTTCGTTTCGGTATTCTTATCCTTCTCATTGTCACCCTGATTTTAAAAATGCACTACGAAGAGAAGGGGCTTGTCAGCCAATTTGGGGAAGCTTACATCGACTACAGGGAAAAGACAAAAAAGGTGCTTCCTTTTATTTACTGACGCAGCGAGGTGAAAATTTGTCATATCTGTAAAATAGTCATACCGCACAAACGGATGTGGGAAATGGCATGTTAATTGATATATGAATAAGACGAAAAAAGGAATAGGAAAATGGCATTAAGAGAGATTGGTTCGTACGAGGAAATGTTGCGAACATTGGACGAAAAGAGAAAAAATTACATATTACTTTACAAAAAAGGTTCGGAAGCCAGCGATTGCAGCTACAAGAGCATTGAACAGGCCGTAGAAAAAGTAAAAAGTGTCAATGTGGCGGCTGCCGATGTGACTTCCGTAAGGGATATCCATCCTAATTACTCGGTTACCTCAGCACCTTCGCTGTTGGTATTTGAAGGGAAGAATTTTATTAAAACTGTAAAAGGCTGCAATGATGAAAATTTTTATAGATCACTGTTTGAGAGTTCTTTCTACACTTCAACGACAATCGATGGAGAGGAGCGGCCACAAAAGCGGGTTACAGTTTATTCCACCCCCACCTGTAGCTGGTGCACTACGCTGAAGACCTATTTGAAAAAGAACGGTATTCGCTTCCGCGACATCGATGTGTCGAAAGACCAGAAAGCCGCCGAAGCCATGGTGGCACGCAGCGGACAGCAGGGCGTTCCGCAAACAGATATTAACGGCGAAATTATTATCGGGTTCGACAAAAACCGAATCAAAACATTACTTGGAATTCATTAGACAAATAAGTATTAATCTTAAAAATAGAAAAAGATGAAAGAGTTACAGCCATTGAACGAAAACGTTTTACTGGACATTACCGAAGGAAAAGAAGTACAAAAAACCGCTTCCGGAATCATTATTCCTGACACGGCCAAAGAAAAACCACAATATGCCAAAGTGGTGGCCATTGGAAATGTTGAAAATCCGGGAATCGTTGTTGGCGACATAGTTTTTTACAAGAAATTCTCCGGTACCGAATTTGAATTTGAAGCCAAAAAATATCTGACGGTTCCGTATGCCGACCTGCTGGCAAAAATTGTGGAAACAGAAGAAATTTAAACCGTTACAACTTTTATCCGATCAAAACAGAGCAGCTCTTTCGATCTGCTCTGTTTGGTTAATACAACTTCTTGAATACCTTTCCGAGATTTGCAATAATATCACCGGCTATCATGGCTTCTTCGCCCAGCTTTTTGGCGGCAAGGTCACCGGCAAATCCATGTAAATATATCCCGAGAATAGCTGCCTCCACCGAAGCATAACCCTGTGCCAGCAAGGATGTCAAAATACCGGTGAGTACATCTCCACTACCGGCGGTAGCCATTCCCGGATTACCGGTTGAGTTGAAATAACAATCACCGCGAGGAGTACAAATGCTGGTGTATGCACCTTTAAGCACCACCACCAGTTGATACTTTTCCGCAAACTCCCGTTGTTTTTGCAGCCGTTCAAAATCATTATTCCATTTGCCGGCCAATCGCTCAAACTCTTTGGGATGGGGCGTCAGAATAGAATAATGGGGTAAAAAAGCCAGCCACGTCTTGTTTTCAGCCAGAATATTCAACGCATCGGCGTCAAAGACCATGGGCAACTTAAACTGCTGAATCAAAAGTTTCAGCGCCATTTGCGACTGATGCTGTGTTCCCAGTCCGGGACCGATGCCAATGGCATTGTACATGGAAAGTTCGGGAATGTCAGAAAAATAATTCTCATAGCGGTCGATGCTAAGCATGGCTTCCGGCAGAGCTGTTTGTATAATGGAGTAACCCACCTTGGGAATGTGTACGTGCAACAGGCCGACACCCGATCGTAATGCCGCATGAGCAGCGAGAATGGCAGCGCCCATTTTCCCATAGCTTCCGGCAATGAGCAGCGCATGGCCGTAAGTACCCTTGTGAGAGAATTTTTTGCGTGGTTTCAATATCATAGCCACATCCTGACGGGTGGAATAAAAGTTTTTGGCTGGAACACTTTTGATAAAATCAGAATATAATCCGATATCCAGCACATGCCAACTGCCCACAAAAACATCATTTTCAGGCAGCAGAAAAGCCAGTTTCGGAAACTGGAAACTCAGCGTATAATCCGCCCGGACAATTTCACCATTTGCTTCCTTTGAAGATATGTCCGCAAACAAACCGGAAGGAATATCGATGGCGATTTTCGTCGCAGGAGTTTGGTTAATTTGCCGGATTATTTCACCGGGAAAGCCTTTCACCGGCCGCGTTAAGCCCGATCCGAAAAGAGCATCCACCACCACATCCTCCTCCAAAATTTCGGGGAACGGATCGATATCTTTCAAATTGTGCAACATTTTTTTGCCCATCTCTTCAAAACGGTCGTAATTTTTCTGAAAACTGTCAGAGGTTTTGCCCGGGTATCGGACGACATAAACGTTTACATTATATCCGGCATCTGTCAACAGGAGCGACAAAGCCAACCCATCGCCGCCGTTGTTACCCAGTCCGGCAAACACAAAAAACCGGTGACTACTGTCCACTCTTTTGGTTAGCCACCGGAAAAGTTGTCCGGACGCACGTTCCATAAGCTCAATATCAGCAATGGGTTCGTTGGTGATGGTATAAGCATCTGCTTCGCGTATTTTTTCAACAGGTAATATTTTCATAGTTCGTTATTTTTTATCAAACCTTTGTTTGCTTTTCTTCTCTGCACCAAATTTAATGATAATTACTATTTAATACGCTACCTTTGCCGGAAAAATTCTGCATGCCGGTTATGTTGCCGCATTTATGCTTACAAAATGATTTGCTCCTTATGAACCTTCTCTCGGTTGACAAACTTTCCAAAACCTACGGCGACAAAGTACTCTTCGAAGATGTCACTTTTGGGCTGCACAAAGGGGATAAAATAGCTTTGATTGCCGGCAACGGCACCGGAAAGTCCACGCTGTTCAAGCTTCTGGCCGGAAAGGATTTCGCTGATAGCGGAAGCTTTACTTTTCGCGATGGGCTTCGTATCGGATACCTCGAACAGCAACCGGAGTTTGAGCAGGGAATTACTGTTGAACAACTTGTCAAAACCCATAAATCAGAAGTTCGCAACATTATCCGGGATTACGAAAATGCAGTGAAATATCAGGCAGATGACGACACCTTCACAAACAGAAACCGGCTAAACGAGCTTACCAACCTCATGGACAAAACGGAAGCGTGGGATTACGACCGCCGTTTGATGGAAATGCTGAGCCGTTTCGGTATTTCCGACCTTTCACCGAAGACGGAGACCCTTTCCGGCGGACAAAAAAAGCGACTGGCGCTGGCATTGACACTACTTGACAAGCCCGAGTTGCTGCTGCTGGATGAGCCCACCAACCATCTCGACATCAACATGATTGAATGGTTGGAAAAATATTTGTCCGCGTCGGATGTTACGCTGTTTATGGTTACCCACGACCGCTATTTTCTTGACCGGATTTGTAATCGTATTTTGGAACTCTCCCACGGTCAGATTTTCCTGCACAACGGAAATTATGCCTGGTTTCTGGAAAAAAGAGCGCTCCGTATCGAAGCCACGAGAGCAGAAATTGACAAGGCCGGCAAGCTTATGAAGAAAGAGCAGGAATGGATACGGCGCATGCCCAAAGCCCGCACCCACAAATCGAAATCGCGTATCGATGCTTTTTATGAAACCAAGGCAAAAGCCGAAAGTGGTATTTTTGAACAAGAGCTGAAGCTGGAAACCCGCACCTCTCGTCTGGGCGGAAAAATCATAGAGTTAAAAGAGGTTCAGAAATATTACGGCACCTTAAAAATAGTGGATAACTTCAGTTATATTTTTAAGAAAGGAGAACGTATCGGCTTGCTGGGAAAAAACGGTGTAGGCAAATCCACTTTCCTGAACCTCCTTACAGGAGATGTAAAACCTGACCAAGGAGAAATTGTCCGGGGAGAAACCCTCGTTACAGGTTATTACACCCAGGAAGGGCTGAAAGTACCGACAGATAAAACCGTTCTGGAAGTGGTGAAAGACATTGCCGAAGTCATTCCGTTAGACAAAGGAAAAAGTCTGACTGCTTCACAGTTTCTAAATTACTTTTTATTTCCTCCGAAAACACAACAGACGCTTGTTTCCAAACTCAGCGGTGGCGAACTGAAACGTTTGTACCTGCTGACCATGTTGATAAAGAATCCCAATTTTTTGATTCTGGATGAGCCTACTAATGACTTGGATATCCTGACGCTGAATAAACTGGAAGAGTTTCTTTCCAATTTTAAAGGCTGCCTGATTCTGGTCTCCCATGACCGTTATTTCCTGAACCGGCTCACCGACCATCTATTTATTTTTCAGGGAGATGGAAAAATCAAAGATTTCTATGGCGCGACCATTGATCGCTCTGAGTGTCATTTCGATTTCAGCGGCATCCGAAACAATCGCATTGACCGTTCCGACGACGCTTGTGTACAACATGCGCACCAAACCCTCTGTGGCATCAATGCTTAAGGGGGCGACAATAGGATCACTCAAGACATCGGTATTCACTGTACCCGAAATCTTTCCAAAAACCATAACCCGCTGTCCCACGGAGAGATCATCTTTATTAAGCGGATCCATCTCATCTGAACGATGTTTCCCTTGTTTTGTCACCTTTGTATTTTCACCCAGTAAAACCTTGACATCCTGACGCAGGACAATAGCCCTTTCATCCCGCAACAAAGTTGCACCCCGTACAGTCAAAGTATCACCAGATCGGGCAATAATACTCCCGCGCACTGCATCGCGCACTCCTCCGGGCACACTGCTGCCTGCTAAGACTTCACGCGCTTTAAAAACACGTTCTCGGACATTGAATTCTCCAAAAACGATCACTGGAGTTCTCAGCGCTTTTTGAGCGAGCAGCTCAAACCCTTTACTGCCTTCTCCCGTTTCACCATCTACTTCGTAAGTTGTTTCTGCACTGGGCACAATCCTCAGTTTTCCAAAATGCCGCGCATCCCTATGAATCCGGTGACGGAAAGGACGAATCGCAATTTCAAATGTTTCTTCCCTTTCATCAATATCGGAAAGCAGACCACGGATACGATGTCGCTTTAAATGATCAAAGTCAGGATTCACTTCCGCAATCAAGGTGGGCTCCACGGTGACAAGAGGTGGAACAACAACCGTATCCACGGTGTTTGTTGCTTCCAGATCAAAATCCAAGGATAAATGTGCCGGAATACCGGGTGCAATCACCAAAGGACGTTTCATGTCGAGTTTCACCCTGACTTCAAGTGTCGTGAGGGCATTGCCATCTGCATCCTGAGGCACGGCGGGTGTCGAAACACGATCCACTTCAACTTGAATATCAGCATTGCTGTAATCCAGGACCATTGAGGCATCTGTATATGCGCCCACAGGAATGGTTCCTGTCGTCAGTATTTCTGACAACTGAACATACTGCGCAAAATCAACACGCGTGGTCAGTGGCAAGGTTTCAACCTGATCCCCATTTTTTCGTGTCAGCAGGATGGACAAGATATCCACTTCATATTTTTCAAAATCACCCTCAGCATCTGTGAGACTGATGACGACATCTCCTTTTTCCAAATTTGCAGCAGCACCCGCGTCGCTGCCACCGCCACTGCTGCCGCAGCCCGTCAAAACCATCGCTGTTGCAAATAGCCCGGCCATGAAAAAGAAGGGGGCAAACCATCGTTTCGTCCTATTCATTTTTATCCTCCTTAAATTCAATTCTATGTGTCTTGCAATCAAATAAGGCCGCAATTTTTCTCACCCTTACCCCCCAACTAACGCATGAAGAGACAATAGGTTGACACGGGATAGACAATAAGGCCGTATTTCAGGAAAACCTGCGAATTCGATCCGAAAAAACGATTCTTGAAGAGCCGACAAAACCTCTGCTACCATGAGCCAAACTGAAAGAGAGGACACATGTAATGGATACATTATTTACGATGAAATCATTGTCGCAATACGCTCAGGTCTGGCAACAGATCCAAGAAGGGCGTCCCCTAAGCGAAGATGAAGAGATTGTTGCAGGGGTCATGAAAGAACATCCAGAATTTGATACCTTCTGGTTGGCGGGAGAAACCGCGCTACACCCACAGGAAATTGACGGCTTCGTCGTCAACCCCATGATTCATGCAGGTCTGCACGTGATTGGTGAAAAACAGGTTCTTGAACTCAACCCCGAAGAGACATCAGTCACCCTTCAAGCCCTCGTTGATCACGGCATAACACGTCATGAAGCCATGCACAAAATCATTGGCATTTGGGGCGACCTCTATTTTAAGTCCATCCGAGGCGGAGCTTCTATGTATGAGTGGGAATACATCACCTTATTAAACAGCCTCTGGCGCTCAAGCTAGGGCCTGTCAACATTTCAAAAAATATTTACAATTTAAGGACTAAGGAGACAAAATGGCAAAACACAAATATCATATTCTCGTTTGCACAACAACCCGCCCGCCTGGAAATATGCGTGGCTCTTGCGGCGAAAAAAAAAGCCAAGACTTGATTAACGCTTTTTATAGCGAGATGGAAAAAAAGATGCTCTTTGGGCAAATATTAATTACGGAATCCAGTTGTCTCGGCCCCTGCCCGATTGGCGCAACCGTTGTGGTTTATCCCGATGGCACGTGGTACAAAGGGGTAACCGTCCCGGATGTCACTGAAATCATGGAAGAACATATTACAAACGGAAAACCCGTCGAACGACTGATGGTTCCCGACGAAATGTGGGGATAGAGGTAAGCGCAAATCTCCGACAAAAGCCCTTGAAGGACCTATCTCCTTCAAGGGCTTTTGTCGGAAAAAGCTTTATTTATTCAAGTACCTCAAATATCCCCGTAGGTTTATTATCGATACTGGTCTGATTTTTATCTTTCCAATACTGCTCGACACCGGCCTCCCCTTGTTTTTCCGCCCACGCTTCAAGCTGCGTCCGTTCTTCCTGAAAAGTCATGAACGGTACCGCCCAACCACAAGAAGTTTGAAGCGAATCAATCTGCAGGTCGATAATCTGACGTGAGCCCGGTATTTTTGGAAAAACTGAAATCAAATCCGCCCAGGCCTTGTCTCTTGGATGATGGGTTTTTGCCTGACCATAAAGCCTCAGAATGAGGGGTTTTTCTTCAAAAGCACAAAACATTAGCGTCATCCGGCTGTTTTGAAGCAAGTGTGCCGCCGTTTCGTTTCCGCTCCCCGTTAAGTTCAGCCAGACCACTCTTTTTTCACTCAAAACACGCAAACTATCCATCCCCTTTGGAGAAAGATTAATACGCCCCGTCTCTCCCGCCGTCGCCACAAAAAACACCGATTGCGCTTTGATAAAATCCAGGACTCATCTATACTTAAGCCTGCATTTTGTAAAAAGTCGTTAATTATATCATTTTTAGTAGGTATTTCCCTAAATTTAACGAGGATTTTGCGAATGAACGAAATTGATTCACAGCTCTCCGAGGCCATTTCAAACGAGATCAAAAATTTTGATCAACTGGCACAACGATTTCAAAACAAAGAAATTCCTGAAGAAAAATTCAAACGCTATCGACTACAAAACGGCATTTACGGACAACGCCAGCCGGGCCATCAAATGGTGCGGGTCAAGATTCCCGCAGGCCTGCTCAATGCCGCCCAGCTTCGCTGTTTGGCGGACATCTCGACTCAATATTCACAGGGCTACGGGCATGTCACAACCCGTCAGGATATTCAATTTCACTATGTCGTGCTGGATAACGTTAAACAACTCATGACCGATTTATCAACCGTCGGTTTGAGCACACGAGAAGCCTGTGGAAACACCGTCAGAAACGTCACCGCCTGTCACCGTGCCGGCATTTGCCCCACAGAACTATTTGATGTCACAGGCATTTCGGAAAAAGTGGCTTATTTCCTGCTTTGGAATCCGATCAACCAGGATCTTCCAAGAAAATTCAAAATCTCTTTTTCCGGTTGCACCAGCGAATGCGGTCTGGCGGCCATCCACGATCTTGGATTTATTGCGACCTCCCGTCACATTAAGGGCAAACAAGAATTAGGCTTTAAAGTCTTTATTGGCGGTGGCTTGGGCTCACATCCTAAATTGGCCCTCCCCTACAGCGATTTTATCCCCATTGATCACGTCCTTCCACTTTGCGAAGCGACCCTGCAACTCTTTGACACCCACGGCAACCGACGCAATAAAAGTAAAGCCCGCATGAAATTCGTGATTGAAAAATGGGGTATGGAAAAATTTAAAAACACTTTGGGAACATTGCTGGCCGAGGTTTTGGCATCAGACAAAGTCTTTCCAGAGCTTCCAAAACCCAACTTAAAAGAAAAACCCGAAACACTTACAGAGATTCCAAGCCCCAATGGCGATAACAACACGCCCTTTCAGCTTTGGGCCAGAACAAACCTGATTCCACAAGGGGATGACAGCTTCGCCATTCAAATCAAACTACCGCTAGGGGATGTTACCGCAGAGCAGTTTCGCGGACTGGCCGATCTCACAGAACAATTCTCAACACAGGGCGCACGCACGACCCATCAACAAAATATCATTTTAAATCGGATTGCCACAGCAGATCTCTCAAATTTTTATACGGCGCTTGAAGCCATTGGGCTTGCAGGTGCAGGCGCAGAACGTGTGGTCGATGTCATGGCCTGTCCTGGATCAGACACCTGCCAGTTGGCCTTGACCAATTCAATGGGGGTCGGCGCCGCCATCAATGCAAAGCTCAGCAGCGAACTGCCCATGTATGACGATTTGGAGGGCCTGCGTATCCGAATTTCGGGCTGTCCCAATTCCTGCGGACACCATCACATCGCAGGCATCGGATTGCATGGCATCGCAAAAAAAGTCAATGGTGTTTTGACGCCCCATTATCAACTGCATCTGGGCGGCGGACTCAATGCCGAAACCCCGACACTCGGAAAATCAAAAATAAAACTCCCGGCCAAGAATATGCCTTCGGCGGTGCTAGCGCTTATTGAACTTTTTAGAACCGAGCAACAGGGAGAAGAAAGCTTCAATCAATTTGTCGAACGCTTTGGTCGCGAGGCCATTGGTGAAAAATTGGCCCGTTTTTCAGACTTGGCCCCACAGGAAGAGCAACCTGACCTCTACTGGGATTGGAAAGAGGATGATAAAGTATTTTCCCTCGATGAAATTGGCCCTGGAGAATGTTCGGGTACCGTCATCGACATGATCGAATATGGGCTGCGTATGGCCAAAGAAACCATCGAAAAAGCCCAAAAGTGTGCGGATGAAAATGATTATGTCGAGGTCGCAACACTCATCAAAGAAGCCATCCTTTTAGACGCACGTGCCCTGCTTTATACTTACGGCACAGATTCGCCCCATGATGACCAGATTTTAAAAGAGTTTCAGCAAAAATTGGTCGAACAAGCTGTTTTGAGCGAGCGTTTTGAGTGTTTCACCTCAGAGTTGGGCAAATGGGCCGATTTTGGAGAAGATGCAGAGACCGTCCAGCCTTTGCTTGATGAAGGCATCGCTTTTGTAAGAGAATGTCAAGAGGGTTATGATCGCATGGATGCCAAAATGAAAATCCAAAAGAAGTAAGTTGTAAATACAACATACCGTTGTTTGCAACGGTATGTTCATAACCGTCATTCCCGGCTTGATCGGGAATCCAGGAATCCTTGAAAAAGGATTGGATACCCGCCTTCGCGAGTATGAAGGTCACCGCAAACAGACATAATAGCGCTAATTTTAAAACTTTGTGAGGGAATAATGAGCGAAAAGAAAAAAGCAGATGTTTTTTTGGATCTTTCGGGTGTCTTATGCCCGATGAATTTTGTCAAAACCAAGCTCGAATTGGAAGAAATGGAAGAAGGCCAGATCCTGGAAGTCATCATTGATGACGGAGAACCCGTACGTAATGTACCGCGTAGCGTCAAAGCCGAAGGACACAAAGTATTGGAACTGGAAGAAATTCCGAACGGACACTACAGTCTTGTCATCGAAAAAGTGGACGATGAATAAGAAATTTCCGTCAAGCCACTTTTCTTCATGAACGTACATCCGACATACGACATCGAGCGGTCTTACGAAGAGAATTACCAAGAAGGGCCGTTTCTTGACACCACTCCGCCGAAGAGAACCCTTAGCCCAGAATTTTCCTTTTTAGGGTTTCAAGTCAATTCCCTGCTCGGTGTGCCTGCGGGTCCACTTTTAAATGCCAATTGGGTCGCAGCTTACGCCAAATTAGGCTTCGATCTACTGGTCTACAAAACCGTTCGGACAGAAGAAAGACCCTGTCACCCCAATCCCAATTGTATGTCCCTCAATCAAAAACGACAGCTCTTGGAAGTCGATTTTAATCGACAATTGATCGGCAGCATGACCCCGCCCGATGATCCGAGCAAAATCAGCATCACCAATTCCTTTGGCATGCCTTCGCGCACACCCGAAATCTGGCAGGAGGACATTCAAAAAGCAAAAATGGGCATCGGCACAGGGCAACTGTTAATCGTCAGTGTCGTCGGTACCCCCGGAGAAGCAGCGCTCAAAGCAGATTATGTAAAAGGCGCAGCCCTTGCCATTGAAGCCGGTGCACCTGTCATTGAAATCAACCTCTCCTGTCCCAATGTCGTTTCACGCGAGGGCAGCATCTTTACCGACCCTGATTTTTCATCTCAAATTTCAAAGGCCGTCAAACAAGAAATCGGCAGCATACCGCTGATTATTAAGTTGGGTTACATCGCCGATCCCTACAAACGCGCACAAGTCATTAGCGCAAATGCCCCTCATGTCAATGCCATCTCAAGCATCAACACCCTTTCTTTTGAAGTCATTGATGAAGAAGGCGAATCGGCGCTTCCGGGTGAAGGACGCCTTCGTGCAGGTGTTTGTGGCGCCGCCATTCGTGACTGCGCACTGTCTCAGGCCAAACACCTCGTGGCCTTAAAAAAACAACATCACTACGATTTTGCCATCATCGGTGTCGGTGGCGTCATGACAACAGAACACATCCATGACTATCTAGATGCAGGTGCAGATGCCGTCATGTCTGCAACGGGGGCCATGTGGGACCCCTGGCTTGCTTATCGTTTTTGGGAAGAAAACACCTCTGATTAAATCTTAGGTATTTGACATCCCTCATCGATAAAGGCATAGTAGTACTACTACCTTATCGATGAGGTTCATTATGACATCAGTCACCGTTTCGCCTAAGTTTCAGGTTGTTATCCCGAAAGAAGTCAGAGAGGCGATGGGAATCGTTTCAGGTCAAAAAATACAAATGTTGACCTACCGTAATCGCATTGAACTCATTCCCATCAAAGCGATGAACAAAATGAGGGGGTTCTTGAAAGGAATCGATACAGATGTACAACGGGATGAAGATCGTCTATGAATATTGTGGATTCTTCTGCCTGGTTATCCTATTTTTCGGGTGATGCAAATGCGGCATTATTTTCAAACCCCATAGAAGATATTGAGAAACTCCTTGTTCCCAGCATTATCATTACTGAGGTTTTTAAATGTATTTTACGTCAGCGCGGCGAAGATATGGCCTTGGAAGCCATTGCCCATATAGAACAAGGCAAGGTCATTTCGCTGGACAGTGTCTTGGCGATTGACGCCGCCCAGTATGGCATTGACCTTAAGTTGCCACTCGCGGACAGCATTATTTATGCCACGGCCCAAAAATTTAATGCCTTGCTTTGGACACAAGACATCGACTTTAAATCATTGAAAGGCGTGAAATATTTTTCAAAGAAAAAAGGATTATAAGCGCTCATGGAAGACCACGCCCCATTGTTTTTCACCCTTTGGGCTAATGCTTAACCCTCTGTTTCGTATACAGTTTTCCCATGATCTCTCTTTTTAAAGTCTCAAAACGCTACGGCGAACGGGCCTTGTTTTCAGAGCTCAGCTTTCAGGTACTACCCAAAGATCGTATCGCGCTCATAGGCCCCAATGGTGCGGGGAAAACAACCCTGCTGGATATTGTCGCGGGCAAACTTTCACCCGATACAGGCGAGGTCATCCAAGCCAAATCCATCCGCACCGGATATCTCACCCAGGAAATCGCACAACTCAAAGGACGCAGCATCCTGGAAGAAGTCTGCTCAGGGGCGACTGAGATTGAGCACATCCGAAAACAGATGCGGCAGACCGAAAACGAAATCGAAGATTGCCAAGATCAACAACAAAAAGCGGACTTGGGTTTGCAATACGCCGAACAGCAATCGAAATTTGAAACCCTTGATGGTTACGGACTCGAATTCCGAGCTGAAAAAATACTCGCCGGCTTGGGTTTTCAAGACAAAGATATTCGCAGTAAAACAGAACAATTGAGCGGCGGCTGGCTCATGCGAGTCGCCCTCTCAAAACTGCTCGTTTCACGGCCCGATATTATTTTATTGGATGAACCCACCAATCACCTGGATCTCGCCTCTCTCATCTGGCTTGAGGCCTTTCTGAAAGACTACCCCGGTGGCATTCTCATGATTTCGCATGATCGTGCTTTTATCAACGGACTCGTCAATCGTATTTTTGAGATCGAACGCGGCAAAGTCGCTTTTTATACCGGGAACTACAACCGTTACGAAAAAACGAAACTTGAAACCGCCGCAATCACACAGGCCACCTACGAAAATCAGCAAAAGAAAATAGAACAAACCGAGCGGTTTATTGAACGATTTAAGGCAAAAGCCACCAAAGCAAAACAAGCGCAAAGCCGTGTCAAACAACTCGAAAAGATGGAGCGCATCGCGCCACTCGAAGCCAAAAATAAAAAGGTAAAATTTAGTTTTCCGCAGCCGGAACGTTGTGCAAAATCCGTCATTTCACTCAAAATGGTTTCAAAATCCTATGCCTCAAAAAAGGTTTTTCAAAACCTAAATCTTACCCTGGAGCGCGGTCAAAAGCTGGCACTCGTCGGCCCAAATGGCGCAGGAAAATCCACCCTCATTAAAATACTTGCAGGCACAACTGACATCAATCAGGGCGAGCGCAAGCTCGGGGGTCAGGTTCAAATCGCCTATTACAGTCAACACCAGTTAGAAACCTTGGATGCAAACCATTCTGTCCTTGAGGAAATCGCAACCGCCGCACCTGAAGGCACACCCACTTTTCTGCGAAGCATGTTGGGCGCTTTTTTATTTCGAGGGGACGATGTATTTAAGAAAGTTTCTGTCTTGAGCGGAGGAGAAAAAAGTCGTCTGGCCCTCGCAAAATTGCTCGTTCGCCCCGCCAATTTGATTTTGCTGGATGAACCCACAAATCACCTCGACATCCCATCTTGCGATGTGCTTTGTGAGGTCTTGAAAGCCTATACAGGAACACTTTGCCTCATCACCCATGACCGCTATTTTATGCATCAAGTGGCCAATACCATCATTGAAGTGGATCAAGGAAAAGTCACGCCCTTCCCCGGAGATTATGCCTATTATCTCTATAAAAAAGAACAGGACCAGACAAACATCGCCGCCGAAGTCCCGCAAAAAAGCAGCAGCGACAAACAATCAAACAAAGAAGAGCGTAGGTTTGCAGCAGAAAAGCGCAATCAAAATTACCGTGCTCGTAAACCCTTAAAACAAAAAATAGACAAAATTGAAAAAACACTGGAAACAAAAACGACAGAATATGAAAAATGTGTCACGCTTTTATCCGATCCGACAATCTATGCAGAAAAAGCACGCTTTCACGAAATCATGACCCGTCACAATCAACTCAAAAAAGAAATCGACACAGACACAGAACAATGGGAAATGCTCTCTCTGGAATACGAGGCACTGCTTTCAGATTAAACAACACACATGCAAAGCAGTGAGATCTTAATATTTTCGTGTGAAATATTTTGGTTTTCTTCCGGCAATGAATGGGGTTTTTCTACTTCTCGCTCCATTTAAACAAGACGGAACTCATTGTGATCAGCACAAGAGAAACGCCGAGCATCACCAGCAAGTGATGGCTCACGTCTATCAATGTGGCCCCTTCATTGATAATCGCGCGTGTTGATTGGACTAAATGCGTCAAGGGCAACATTTTTGAAACCCAAAGAACAGTATTTGAACTGCCTTCTAAGGAAAACCAGACCTCTGAAAGCAACATCATCGGCCAGGAGAATAGATTCAGAATACCATCGGCAAATTCTTTACTCGTGGTACGGGAAGCGACCAGGAGTCCGAAGGACATCAAACACATCGTGCCCACAGAATAAGTAATGATCAAGGCAAAGTAGGAGCCTTTCATCTCAAAACCGATCAATGCTTTTGCCCCCAAAAATACCGCGGCCGTAATAAAAAAAGTAATCACATAACGTGACAAGACTTGCGCCAATAAAAATTGCCAGGCTTTTAAAGGGGTGCCGTTGAGTCGTTTTAAAAAACCATCCTGACGATATTTGACGATGACCCAACCCACACCCCAAAAACAGGCAAACATCAGATTCATGGCGATGACACCCGGCACCACCCAGTCCAAATAAGTCACCGGTTTTTCCTGCAAAATCTGGCGGACGACGGCTCGCTCTGTTGAGGCTTTTAACAATCGTTCCAGAAAATAGGCTTTAGGCACACTGTCATTGAGCCAGTAGATGATTTTTTCGGGCAGAACCTGCACCACAAAATCGACGCGATTACTCTTAATCCAGGCCATACCTTCTTGTTGTGTGCTGTCGACAAATTGAACGTATTTTAGCTTAAAGAATTCGTCTGGCAAGGTGCGGATCTGTTCTTCACTAATGACTGCGACATTGTATTGAATTTGAGCCTTGTCGGAAAAAATGGCGTACAAACTCAGTACGATAAAAAGTGGGAAACACAAAGTCCACGCGAAGGAAGCGGTATCACGGTAAAACTCCCGCATACGCCCAAGATAGACGGCCCAGATTTTTTTCATCTTATACCCTGAGTTGTCCACCGGTCATGTCGATAAATAAATCCTCCAAATTGTAAGACTGGATCTGCAAACCTTGTAGAGAAATATGGCTCTGCATCAATGCTGTCATGGTTTTTTCTAAATTTTCTGTCTTCAAAATCAAGGATTCTCCCATGACCTCCCAGGAAAAGTGCTTGGGATTCAAGTGACTTTCGTGGCTTCGAGGAAAGATCACTTTGACCCCCTTGTAGTGTTCTTGTAAGAGTGATGTTGGCGAACCTTGCGTGACGATTTTTCCTTTGTTCATAATCACAATCTCATCACAGAGGGTTTCAGCTTCGTCCATATAATGGGTCGTAAGAATAACGGTCTTATTGGCAGCTTTGATATTTTCGACCAAATGCCAGAAGTCTTTTCGGGCCTGAGGATCTAAACCCGTGGTCGGCTCATCCAGAAAAATCAATTCAGGATCATTCACCAGGGCCAAAGCCAGTAACAAACGTTGACGCTGCCCCCCTGAGAGTTTGTCGTGATCTCGATCTAAAAATTCTTGCAGCGCACACATTTCAATAATAGTTTGTAGATCCAGTGTCTTCCGATAGAAGGACGCAAAAATTTCTAATGCCTCTTTAACACGCATACGGTCCTGCAAGGCCGTGGATTGAAATTGAATGCCAATTTCTTCTTTAAAAGCCGCGGTTCTCGGCATGCCTTTGTATAAAACTTCCCCACTTGTTGCTTTTTTTAAGCCTTCAATGACTTCTAAAGTCGTCGATTTTCCCGCCCCGTTTGGCCCCAGCAAACCAAAACAGATGCCTTCCGGCACAGAAAAACTAATGCCATCCACCGCGATAACCTCTTTGTAACATTTATAGAGATTTTTAACTTCGAGAATATTCATGATTTATCTTATTATCATCTACGCGAGTTGTTCGGGCAGTCTAAAAAAATAAAATGATCCAATCCAAATGCAATCAAGGGAACCTAAACCCACTTTTTATCCCAGCCTTCAATGGATGAATACGGGTCTTTTTTTCGCAGTCTGATTTCACGAATTAAATGATCCGTAAAAGGAAACCCCTTGCCTTCAGCCCGTAATTTTTCGTAGAGCAAAGACTGTAGTTCTTCCCGCACAAAACGTTCTCGCCTCGTACCCAGCGCATCCCGTTTTTTAAATCCCTTCTCAAGATGAGATAATAAATCTGGGCATCCACTCCCCGATTCCGCTGAAATATGGAGTACAGGGCGACCTGCCTTAGCCTCCTCTAGCGCTGCAATCAATTGATCTTCTTGCAGTAAATCTGCTTTATTCACCGCAATCACATCCCCGATTTCAAGCAAACCGGCCTTTAAGGTTTGTACCACGTCTCCCATTCCAGGTGTGAGAACCAATAAAACAATCTGCGCCAATTGTGCAATGC
>ENA-ORDP01000453-ORDP01000453.1-marine-sediment-metagenome-genome-assembly--contig:-NODE-453-length-26807-cov-4.269438_pt1 | contig 26807 bp, 20 predicted proteins | sample MGYA00248627_ERZ508539 | MGnify/ENA primary metagenome ERZ508539 (study PRJEB26208, sample SAMN05571518) | marine sediment metagenome | biome: deep sea; feature: Hydrothermal vent; material... | reverse complement strand
TGGGGGACTCGCCCTCTGGCTACACGATAGCGACAGCGTTCTACTACTGCCTGCCATGCTCCTTTTAGGAATTCTGGGTGGTATGGCCTGGGCTGCGATCGTTGCCTGGCTAAAAACCCGATACAACACGAATGAAATACTTTCCAGCCTGATGCTAACCTATGTCGCCACCCTGCTGCTGTCCTATCTGGTGCACGGTCCGTGGCGTGATCCTGCCGGCTTCAATTTTCCACAGACGCGTATCTTCCAGGAAGCTGCAACATTACCCATCCTGATTGAAGGAACACGCCTGCACATCGGTACATTGTTGGCCCCGCTCGCCGTTTTACTGGCCTGGTTGATGCAAAGCCGGGGCTTTCTCGGGTTTCAGCTCAAAGTCCTTGGCAGCGCGCCCAAAGCCGCTGATTACGCCGGCTTTCATCAAAAACGCCTGACCTGGATCACCCTGCTGATCAGCGGTGGTCTGGCCGGTCTGACTGGAATACTGGAGGTGGCGGGGCCCATCGGCCAGTTGATGCCAACGATCTCGCCAGGCTACGGCTTCACCGCCATCATTGTCGCTTTTGTCGGTCGCCTGCACCCGCTGGGCGTACTGCTGGCCGGTCTGCTACTGGCCCTGACCTTTCTTGGCGCCGAAAATGCCCAGATCAACCTTGGCTTACCACTAGCCGTTACCGGTGTTTTTCAGGGCATGCTGCTGTTTTTTCTATTAGCTTCCGAAGTCCTGATCCGCTTTCGCATTGTTTCTTCAAGCACAAACAAATCGGAATACTCATCATGAATGTCGATTCACCGATGTGGGTAGAGATTTTCCTGACCATTCTGGCGGCTTCTATTCCATTGCTATTGGCTGGACTGGGTGAGCTGATCACCGAAAAATCCGGTGTGCTTAACCTTGGGCTCGAAGGCATGATGCTGGCGGGTGCCATTACCGGTTTTGCCTTCATGGCCAAAACCGGCAGTGCCCTGATTGCGATCACCACTGCAGCAGCTGCCGGCATGGCCATGTCCCTGCTCTTTGCCTTCCTGGCATTGACCCTGTTGTCCAATCAAGTGGCCACCGGCCTGGCATTGACCTTGTTTGGCGTCGGCCTCAGTGCCCTGCTGGGTAAACCATTCGTAGGTACAGCGATTCCCGAATTACCCAAGTTATCCATCCCCGGTCTTTCCGATCTGCCGATCGTGGGACCACTGCTGTTTCATCACGATTTCCTGGTCTATTTCGCTTTACTGTCAGTTCCCGCTGCCGCCTATTTTCTGTTGCACACACGCCCGGGGCTGATTCTTCGTGCCGTCGGCGAATCCCATGATGCCGCTCATGCGCTGGGCTATCCGGTGATCCGTATCCGCTATATGGCGGTCCTCTATGGTGGGGCCATGTCCGGCCTGGCCGGAGCTTTTCTATCCCTGTCCTACACGCCGATGTGGGCCGAGAATATGACTGCAGGTCGTGGCTGGATTGCCCTGGCGCTGGTCGTGTTCGCCACCTGGCGTACCGGACGCTTGCTGCTGGGCGCGTTACTGTTCGGGGCCGTGTCCATTTTGGAACTGCATGCCCAGGCCCTGGGAATTCAGATTCCCTCACAGCTGCTGTCCATGCTACCCTATCTGGCGACCATCGTGGTGCTGACGCTGATTTCAGCCGACAGTACACGCATTCGTTTGCTGACGCCCGCGTGTATCGGCAAATCTTTTCATCCACCCAGCTAATTCCTCTGTAACGAGGCTTATATATCATCGGAGAGTCCTGTCATGCAACAACACTTCAAACACCTAGGTAGCGGGCTGCTGGCGGCAGCACTGGCTTTTACCGTCACTACGACTAATGCCGCCGAAGTCAAGGCCGGTTTTATTCTGGTCGGCCCGGTAGGTGATCACGGCTGGTCCTACCAGCATAACCAGGGTCGTCTGGCCCTGGCCAAAAACCTCGGTATCAAAACCACGGTTGTCGAAAGTGTTAAAGAAGGTGCCGATGCAGAACGGGTAATCCGTAAACTGGCAACCAGCGGCTACAACCTGATCTTTACCACCTCCTTCGGCTACATGAATTCGACCTTGAAAGTCGCCAAGCAGTTTCCCAACGTCAAATTCGAACATGCTACCGGTTATAAGCGATCAAAAAATGTCAGCACCTACGGAGCGCGATTTTACGAAGGCAGATACATCGCCGGCATCCTGGCCGGACGTATGACCAAAAGCAATATTATCGGCTATATCGGCTCCTTTCCAATTCCCGAGGTCGTGCGTGGTATCGACTCTTTCACCATTGCCTTGCGCAAGGTTAATCCCAAGGCCACGGTCAAAGTCATCTGGGTGAACTCCTGGTACGATCCGGGCAAAGAGTCCGATGCGGCCAAAACCCTGATCGATCAGGGGGCCGATGTACTGCTGCAACACACTGACTCCGCCGCCCCTTTGCAGACCGCTGAAAGCCGCGGTGTTTGGGGTGTGGGCCAGGCCTCGGATATGTCTAAATTCGCCCCCAAAGCACAGTTGACTGCCATTGTCGACAACTGGGGTGACTACTACACCCAGGAAGCCAAAGCGGTCATGGACGGCACCTGGAAATCTCATGACACCTGGGGTGGTCTGAAAGCTGGCATGGTCAAACTGGCCCCCTACAACAAGGCCATCCCCGCCAAAGTCGTAGCGGAAGCAGAAGCCGCACGTAAAGCAATTATCTCCGGTGAATTGCATCCTTTCCAGGGCCCAATCAAAGATCAGAGTGGCAAAGTGGTGGTTGCAGCGGGTGAGACCCTGTCCGATCAGAAACTGCTGGGCCTGAACTTCTATGTGCAGGGTGTGCAAGGTTCGCTGCCAAAGTGACCTGACCGAAACTCCTATCAATCTCTACCGCTGCGCCCGTTACTACATAAAGAGACGAGTGGATTTGGTGGTGTTTTTCCTAGGTATGACGGGATTTATTGTCGCACATAGACGGTTCCTGGAATTCACTCCATGATCCGGTTCCTGCGCAACGATACACCGGTTGCGATACAGGCGTTACCGCCCGATCTGACCTTGCTGCAATACCTGCGAGACCAGGCCGGGCTCACCGGCAGCAAGGAAGGCTGCGCCTCTGGTGACTGCGGTGCCTGCACTGTGGTCATCGCTGAGGTCGCTGGTACGAAACTGCAGTATCGGTCCTGCAATGCCTGCATCACCCTGCTCGGTGCAATACACGGCAAACAGATTATTACCGTTGAAGGCTTAGGCAAGATCAATGCGCTGCATCCCGTGCAGCAAGCCATGGTGGATCAACACGCCTCACAATGCGGTTTCTGCACCCCGGGTATCGTCATGTCCCTCTATGCCCTGCAATGCAACCAGGCACAAGCCAGCCCATCACAGATTGAACAGGCTCTGGCCGGAAATCTGTGCCGCTGCACCGGCTATCGGCCCATCCTGCGCGCAGCTTATGCCCTACAAGCCAACCAGAGGGATGCGACACTGGCAAATGCCTTGCAAAAACGGCAGCAGCAAGTCATCAGGCAGCTCAACGTCATGCAGTCCATACCCCGTGCCGAGTTATCTCAACCAGGTCATTATTTTTTTATCCCCACCAGCACCTCTGAACTGGCTACCCTGATCCAGCACCATCCCCATGCCCGGCTGATCGCGGGTGGTACCGACCTGGTACTGGAAGTAACTCAACAACTAAAAACACTCGAACAGGTCATCTATCTCGGTGCGATCGAGGAAATGCAGGCCCTTGAAGAGCGAGCCGACACCCTGTACATCGGTGCTACGGTAAGCTATACCCGCGCACTCCCGACCATCCGTGAATACTATCCGGCCTTCGCCAGGATCATTGAGCGACTGGGTGCCCTGCAAATCCGTAACCAGGGTACGCTGGGTGGCAATATTGCCAATGCTTCTCCGATCGGCGACATCCCGCCGGCACTGTTGGCCTTACAAGCGCAGCTCATTCTAAGCGATGGCAGACAGCAACGGACCCTGCCCATCGCGGATTTTTTTACCGGTTACCACCAAACTGCCCTGCAACCTGGTGAGTTCATTGTCGCCATTGAACTACCCAAACCCGATGCCAATAGCCATTTTTTTATGTACAAAGTATCGAAACGGTTCGAAGATGATATTTCCGCGGTCTGTATTGCCATCTCCCTTCGTTTCAAAGAACAGCATGTACATGAACTTCACATCGCCTGCGGTGGTATGGCTGCGATACCCATGCTGGCACAACACACCATGAATACCCTGCTCGGTGAACCCTGGAATGAAAGCAGCATCAACAAAGCCCAGATGGCTCTGACCGCAGATTTCACACCGCTAAGTGATGTCAGGGCCAGTGCGGCCTATCGCCTGCAAGTGGCACAGAACCTGTTACGACGCTGCTATCTCGAATCTACCGGCACAAACCCACTACAGGTCTCTGCCAATGCCTGAGATAACGAGCCGTGTCTGAATCGAAAAACAGACCACAAACCATCGCGGTCGGCCGAGCGCAAGCTCATGACAGTGCCCGCATGCATGTTACCGGGCAAGCGTTATATGTCGACGACCTGCCACAACCTGCGAATTTACTGCATGCTGCCATCGGCTGTAGTGCGATTGCCTGCGGCACCATTACCCACATCAACCTTGCTGCCATACGCCAGGCCGAAGGCGTGGTAACCGTAATTACCGATCAGGATATTCCCGGTTCAATTGATATCGGTCCGGTATTTCCCGGCGACCCGCTACTGACCAGCGATGAGATCGCATTTCATGGTCAAGCCATTTTTGCGGTAGCGGCAACTTCCCTGCTCGCGGCCAGACAGGCGGTCCAGCTGGCCCAAATCAACTACCGGAACCGGCAACCGGTCCTGACCATTGATCAGGCCATGGCTACACAAAACTTCGTTAGACCCCCCCATTTTCAGCAACGTGGTGATCCGAAAGAGGTGATTGACCGCGCTCCACACCAGCTGGCAGGGCAGCTGCGTATTGGTGGCCAGGAACATTTTTATCTGGAGGGACAAGTCAGTCTGGCCATTCCATCCGAAGACGGTGGCCTGCTGATCCATACTTCCAGCCAGCATCCGAGTGAAGTACAAAAACGGGTCGCCCAGGTGCTCGGAATCTCCTGCAACCGGGTTACGGTTGAGGTGCGACGTATGGGTGGAGCCTTTGGCGGCAAGGAAACCCAGGCCGCACAATGGGCCTGCCTGGCTGCAGTGCTGGCGGTACGCACTGCCCGGCCGGTCAAGTTGCGATTAGCACGCATGGACGATATGAAAATGACCGGCAAGCGCCATGATTTTCAAACTCACTATAAGGTCGGTTTCGATGAGCAAGGCCAACTTCAGGGGGCGGATATCTCCTTGAGTGCGCGCTGTGGTTACTCGCCAGACCTGTCCGATGCTATTGTCGACCGAGCCATGTTTCATGCCGACAATGCCTATTTTCTACCCACTGCCCGAGTTGCCGGCTATCGTTGCCGCACCAATACCACTTCCAATACTGCATTTCGGGGCTTTGGTGGCCCCCAGGGTATGCTGGTCATCGAAATGGCCATGGATGATATCGCCCGCCGGCTGGGCAAAGACCCACTGGATATTCGCAAAGCCAATCTGTATCAGTCCGGAGGTCGCGACACCACCCATTATGGCCAGAAAATTGAACAGCATATTCTGCCAACTCTGGTCGCAGAACTTGAGCACAGCAGTGCTTACCGGGTCCGTAGACAGCAGATCACCACCTTCAACCAAACCAGTCCGGTATTAAAAAAAGGCCTGGCCCTGACCCCGGTCAAGTTCGGTATCTCCTTCACCGTCCCACACCTGAATCAGGCCGGCGCACTACTGCATATCTACAGCGACGGCAGCATCCTGCTGAACCATGGCGGCACCGAAATGGGCCAGGGCCTTTTTACCAAGGTGATGCAGGTAGTGGCTGAGGTCTTTCAAGTCAACCCAGATACCATTCGGGTCAGTGCCACCCGCACCGACAAAGTCCCCAATACCTCACCCACCGCAGCCTCCAGCGGCTCGGATCTCAATGGCCAGGCCGCTTTCTCGGCCGCTATGATTTTGCGACAACGGCTCATCGACTTCCTGGTCCGGTCTTATGCCATCACTGCAGGGGATGTGAACTTTCTGGATGGCCGAGTACGGTTCGCAAACCACGACTGGTCGTTTGCCAAGCTGGCCGATGCCGCCTATCTGGCACGTGTTCCCCTGTCCACCACCGGTTTTTACAAAACCCCGAAAATCCACTACGATCGCAGCCAGGGCCAGGGCCGGCCCTTTTATTATTTTGCCAATGGCGCCGCAGTTTCCGAAGTGGTGATCGACACCCTGACCGGCGAATACCAGGTCCGCCGGGTGGACATTTTGCACGACGTTGGAAATAGCCTGAATCCAGCCATCGATATTGGCCAGATTGAGGGGGGGTTTATCCAGGGGATGGGTTGGCTGACTACTGAAGAGTTGTGCTGGAGTGATGAAGGCCACTTGTTAAGCAACAATCCTGCAACCTATAAAATTCCCACCATCGGTGATACCCCGGCTGATTTTCGTATCCGCCTGCTACAGAACAGCAATAATCAGGAAGCCAGCATTTATCACTCCAAGGCCGTAGGCGAACCGCCATTGATGCTGGCCATTTCCGTGTGGTCGGCGCTGCGTGATGCAATCAGTAGTCTTTGCGACTATCGCATAAGCCCGCAGCTTGACCCACCGGCGACCCCGGAGCGCGTGTTGTGGGCTGTCGAGGCAGCGCAGCAACAATGAATGATTCCTGGCCTCAGGCACTGGCCCGGCTCCAGCATTCAGCAACGCCACATGTGCTGGTAACGATATTGGGTGCCCATGGCTCAACACCATGCAATGCCGGCACCAAGATGGTGATCACCCGGGAGCAAAGCTTTGCCAGCATCGGCGGTGGTAATCTCGAATTTCAGGCCATCAACCGGGCTCGCTGTATGCTTGAAGAACGTGGCCCGGCACAAGTCCTGGAGCATGTGCTGCTCGGTGCCGATCTCGGGCAATGCTGCGGTGGCTCAACCAGCCTGTTATTCGAACGCTTGCAACCAACACAGGTACGGATCGCCTTGTTCGGCGCCGGCCATATCGGCCAGGCCCTGTTACCGATTCTGGCTACGCTGCCTGTGCAACTGTTCTGGATTGATGAACGCACAGAGCTACTGCAACTTTCGGGATTACCCAACATCAACCAGATCAGCGAAGCCCCTATACCCTGGATAAGCCAGCTACCCGCCGGGGTTTTCTATCTGGTTATGACCCATTCCCATGCACTGGATCTTGTAATTGTGGAAGCGGTGCTGCAACGTGGTGATGCAGCTTTTCTGGGCTTGATCGGCTCGGTCACTAAATCCCGGCGCTTCCGATTGCAATTACGACAAAAAGGCTTTACAAAAGAGCAGATCAAACAGCTGCACTGCCCGCTTGGACTGACCACAGTGCCCGGCAAATCACCAGCGGAGATTGCCGTTTCGATTGCTGGTGAGGTGATCGGTCGCTACCATCGGCACAGTACCAGGGAAACTCACACGGACGGCCTCGACTGGGTTGATCTGAAGTCCCTGGAAATAGCAGATGGCGGTGGTCAATGAGTGACCGATTCGCCATTCGCAGCCATCGGGTCATCACCCCGACAGGACAACGCCCTGCCTGTGTCGTTATCCAGGAGGGTCACATCGAACAGCTGCTCAATGTTGACGCCACTCCCGCTTGCCCGCTGCAAGACTGCGGTGATGCTCTGCTTCTGCCCGGCCTGGTGGATAGCCATGTCCACATCAATGAGCCGGGGCGTACCGATTGGGAAGGTTTTAGTACCGCAACACGGGCTGCAGCCGCAGGTGGTATAACGACATTGATCGACATGCCGCTGAACTGTATTCCGGTCACCACCAGCGCCCCGGCCCTGGCGAGCAAACTTGCCGCCCTTACCGGTAAGTTGCAGGTGGATTGCGGATTTTGGGGCGGTGCCACAGCCGATAACGCCGCGCAGTTTGAAGCACTGCTGCAAGCTGGCGTCTTCGGCAGTAAATCCTTCACTATTGACTCCGGTATTGATGAATTCAGTGCAGTGGAGGCTGAACAGCTATTGCCCAGAATGCGCCTGCTGGCACAATACAACCTGCCCTGCCTGGTGCATGCCGAACTCGAGCGTAAGCCGACAGGCACAACGGCGACGAGCCCACAGACCGCAAATACTCGGGATATCGGCCGCAGTTATCAACGTTTCCTGCAGTCCCGACCTGCCCGTTGGGAAAATGATGCCGTCGCCATGGTCATCGATTGCATGCATCGACTGTGTGACGAGGGGCTCGATCCCGCAGCACATATTGTCCATTTATCCTCGGCCCAGGCTCTCAACAGTATTCGCAGTGCCCGTCAGCAAGGGCTACGCCTGACCGTAGAAACCTGCCCCCATTATCTAACCCTGCATGCCGAGGCGATCGGTGATGGCAACACCTTGTTTAAATGTTGTCCACCGATTCGTGAGCGGGCGAACCAGGATCAACTTTGGCAGGCCATCAAAGATGGCGACATTGATTTCATTGTCTCCGACCACTCGCCCTGTACACCACAGCTCAAAGCCCTGGAATCCGGTGATCTGGGCCAGGCCTGGGGCGGTATTGCGGCCCTGCAATTCGGCCTGCCGCTGCTTTGGACCGAAGGCCAAAAACAGGGTTTGGAGATCACCGACATCACCCGCTTGATGAGCACAAGGGTTGCCGATTTTCTAGGCCTCGGTACCGAAAAAGGTCGGATTGCACCGGGTTTTTCGGCTGACCTGTGCCTGTTTGATGATCACGACAGTTACCGCATCAGTACCGACATGATCGCTCATCGGCACAAAATCAGCCCTTACATCGGCCACCGCGTCAGCGGCAGAGTTCTCAAAACCTGGCTACGTGGCGAACTGGTTTATGATCAAGGGGTATTTCCATCACCTCCGCGCGGGCAGGCTCTGCTCAAGGTACCCGATACGCCATCTTCTGAGTCACGGTTCCCCACATGAATTCACCACCCAATCCCTTTCCCACAGACCAATACATTGACCTGCTCGCCCACAAATATGGTGGCCAGGCACTGGCTTGCAGTAACGATTTCTTTGCCAGCAAGGATAATCTACTGCTGCCAGAAGCGCCGGTTTTTATCGAGGATAAATACACCGTAAACGGCAAATGGATGGATGGCTGGGAATCCAGGCGGCGGCGCGGGCCCGGCCATGACTGGTGTGTGTTGCGACTGGGGCTGGCTGGAGTGATCCATGCTGTCAATGTCGATACCACCCATTTTCGTGGCAATGCACCGGACACGGTTTCGCTGCAGGCCTGTCGCAGCGATAACGACCCGGATGAAGCGACCTCGTGGCAGGAAATTCTCGCCCAAACCAACATCGAAGCGAACCGTGAAAATATCCTGCCCGTAAACTCCGATCAATCCTGGACGCATCTGCGACTGCATATTTATCCTGATGGTGGTGTGGCCCGCCTAAGAGTTTACGGTGATGTCAGTGTAGATTGGGCATCAGTATTGCCTGGTGAACTCATCGATCTGGCTTCTTGCCGCTACGGCGGTCGCGCGATCGCCTGCAGTGACATGTTTTTCGGTTCCATGCACAACTTGCTCTCACCCGGCCGTGGGACCAACATGGGTGATGGCTGGGAAACCCGACGCCGCCGTGGACCCGGCCACGACTGGGTGGTTATCAAACTCGGTACCTTGGGCAAGGTACAGCGTGTGGAAATCGATACCTGCCATTTCAAAGGCAACTACCCCGATCGCTTCTCACTCGAAGGTGTTCGAACCCCATCCCCAAACCTGCCATCAACAGACCTGCAATGGACACCTCTACTTCCGGCAACGAAACTCAGTGCTGACCGCATCCACCGTTTTCAGACTCAAATCCTCAATACCGCGCGGGTCTTCAGCCATGTGCGGCTTAACAACTTTCCAGACGGGGGCATCAGCCGCCTGCGCATCCTCGGCTATCCGGCCTTTGCGGAAAATCCCGACTCCCACAAACCATTATGACGCTGGATGAATTCAATACCCTAACCCTGACGGCGGCCACCGAGCAACTGCGGCTGTGCTGTGCGGCGGAACGCTGGATCGATTGCGTCTGTCGGGGCCGGCCCTATACCGACACCGAGAGTCTGCTGCAACGAGCGCAACAACACTGGCAGGCACTCGGCGAAACAGACACTCTACAAGCCTTTGCCGGTCATCCGAAAATCGGTGATGTGGGTTCCCTCAGAAAAAGGTATGCGGCAAGCGAAGCCCTGGTAACACGGGAACAGGCCGGTATGAACACAGCCAGTGGCCGCATCATTCAGGCGCTGTCCGAAGGAAATCTGGCTTATGAGCAAAAATTCGGTTTTATCTTTATTGTCTGTGCCAGTGGCAAGTCCGCAGCTCAAATGCTGGAACTATTGCAGACCCGACTGGGCAATACTCGAGCGAGCGAACTGAACATAGCCGCTGCGGAACAGATGAAAATCACCGAACTACGTCTGCTCAACATGCTGCTATAGCTCAATATGTTGGTATGGCTCACCCCGTAGATCGAATTGATTCGTAACGATTCTTTTTAAAAAGTGGTGTTGCTCATGCTGCTGCCACGGTTAGCCTTATCAAGAGCCGCACGACTTTCCAGTTTAATCCGCAAACGCAAATTGTTCTGCGAAGTGGCATTTTTTATGACCTCTTCATAGCTCACCAGGTTTTCGTCGTATAACTCAAACAATGACTGATCAAAAGACTGCATTCCCGATTCGCGGGAACGCACAATGACATCTTCGATTTCACTGACTTTCCCACGATAGATCAAATCAGATACAAGCGGCGTATTGATCATGATTTCAACCGCTGGAACCCGCCCCTTGCCCTTGAGAACTGGTAATAATCTCTGCGAGATCAATGCTTTTAGATTCATCGATAAGTCCATTAATAACTGATCTCGGCGGTCTTCCGGGAAGAAATTAATGACTCTATCTAATGCCTGATAGGTATTATTGGCATGTAGGGTGGCGAGACAGAGGTGACCCGTCTCGGCAAATACGATGGCATTATCCATCGTCTCGCGACTGCGAATTTCACCAATCTGAATGACATCGGGCGCCTGGCGCATGGCATTTTTCAGGGCAATATCAAACGACGCCGTATCCACACCCACCTCACGCTGGGTAATTACACAATTACGGGGTTCATGCAGATATTCGATAGGATCTTCGACCGTTACAATATGACCAAAACTATGCACATTTCGATAACCCACCATACTCGCCTGCGTAGTACTCTTACCCGTTCCAGTCCCCCCGACCATAATGATCAAGCCTCTTTTCTGCATCACCAGATCACGCAGTACAAGGGGTAGATGCAACTCCTCAAGCTCCGGTATATGGGTCAGAATTTTCCGCAACACCATCCCGACCTGCCCTCGTTGCTTAAATACATTGACCCGGAAACGACCAATATCTGGTGCATGTATAGCAAAATTACATTCTCTGGTGGATTCAAACTCGCGGCTTTGCTCCTCGTTCATGATGCTATAGACCAGATCCCGGGACTGCTCTGCAGTCAAGGCCACGTCATGTAACGGTGCTATTTCTCCATCCACCTTAATTCCCGGAGGGGTCCCTGCAGTAATAAACAAATCTGAAGCATTCTCTCGAATCATGGTTTTGAGAAAATTTGCAATCAGCATTATCGACTCCTCATTATCTCGGTTGTACCCAGATTATCAAAACGACTTTTATCCACCGCAAAAATCCTTGCATCGTTGCGCGTCACCATGTTGGTTTTCACCAGGTTGACCAGTGCCTGATCCATGGTAATCATCCCTTGCTTATGACTGGTCTGAATGGTTGAATACATCTGTGGGATCTTGTTTTCGCGAATCAGGTTGCGAATTGCCGGGGTCGCCAGCATGATCTCCCAGGCAGCAACCCGACCGCCCCCTCTCTTTTTCATTAATGCCTGGGAGATAACCGCCTGCAGGGATTCTGAAAGCATGGAGCGAACCATATCCTTTTCCGCAGCAGGGAAGACATCAACCACCCGGTCGATAGTTTTGGCAGCAGACGTTGTATGCAGCGTTGCGAATACCAGGTGACCCGTCTCTGCGGCGGTCAGTGCCAGCCGGATGGTTTCCAAATCCCGCATCTCCCCCACCATAATCACATCCGGATCTTCGCGTAACGCTGAACGCAAGGCCGCAGAAAAACTCAGCGTATGCTGAACCAGTTCCCGCTGGTTGATGAGTGAGTTTTTACTGGTATGCAGGAATTCAATCGGATCTTCAATGGTCAAAATATGAGAAAACCGATGATCATTGACATGATCAACCATGGCCGCCAGAGTCGTCGATTTACCTGAACCGGTGGGGCCGGTCACTAGCACCAAACCCCTGGGTTTGAGCGCAATATCGGCAAAACTTGGCGGTGTATTCAACATTTCCAACGTCAAGACCCGGCTCGGGATGGCACGAAAAACTGCCGCCGGACCTCGTTGTTGATGAAACACATTGACCCTGAAACGGGCGATATTAGGAATCTCAAAGGAGAAATCAGTCTCCAGAAACTCCTCGAAATTCTTCTGTTGTTTGTCATTCATGATGTCATACAACATATTATGGACCGTACGTTCGTCCAGTGGATCGACGTTGATACGCTTGATATCACCATCCACCCGAATCAGTGGCGGCAACCCTGAAGAAAGATGCAGGTCAGAAGCATTTTTGTTGTACGTAAAAGCCAAAAGCTCAGAAATATCCACGTCTATTCCTCAAAAAAATGCAGTTTACGTCAATCCCACTGAAGCCTATCCAAGAATACCAATCGGTTTGTTGCTCCTGATAAAGCGGATTTGAGGCCGGGTTTTCTATGGTGAATAGAAAAATTGTGATAAAGCCCGCTTATCCACAGTAGATCTTCCATTCTCCGGCAGGCTTCAGGAGACTGTCAACTATACCGCGACGACAGACCGTAGTCTAACCACCATTTTTCACAGCAACGACCACTGCTCCAACTAGGACGTCGACCCTGAGACCCTACGATGTCTCGATCTTCTTGAGAAATGCCTCCACCTCGTCAAGACTCGAAGTGATCGGGATCCGTGGAATACTGTCGCAAAAAACCCGGCCATAATGACGACTTCGCAAACGTGGGTCGGCAAGAATCAGCACACCCTTATCATGAACATCCCGGATCAACCGACCTGCTCCCTGTTTGAATCGAATAATGGCCTGTGGCAGTTGAAAGTCGGTAAAAGGATTTTCTCCACGGTCGCGCAGCATACGAATTCTGGCCTGGGTCAAAGGATCACCGGGCGAAGCAAAAGGTAATTTATCCAGCATAACCACCCGCAACGCTGAACCTTTGACATCAACACCCTCCCAAAAACTGGAGGTTGCAAAAAGCACGGCATTCCCGGACTTGCGAAACCAGTCCAGTAATCGCTGCCGAGATTCCTGCCCCTGCATTTTCATCGGCAACTGCAATCTATGCTGGAGGATTTGCCAGGCCTTGGTCATGGCTTGATAGCTGGTAAAAAGCAAAAATGCACCACCCGCTGCAGCTTCAAGCACCGGCTTTACCCGCTCCATCAACATTCTGGTGTATTCGGGGTCTGCTGGTTCTGGCAAGCCTTCCGGCATATAGGCCATCGCCTGGTGTAAAAAATCAAACGGGCTTTGCAAACACAGGGTCTCTACTTCATCCAGGCCAAGAAGTTGCTGAAAATGTTGCAAATTTTTCTCCACAGCCAATGTAGCGGAAGTAAACACCCAGGACTTGTCCGTACTAAAAGTCTGTTGCAACCGTACTGAAATATCAAGTGGGGTCAAATGCCAGCGAAAACTTTGTGGCCAGTATTCCAACCAACCCACTTCAGTATTGTCGTGATTGCGCAATTGCCCGACAATCTGCAGCATTCGTTGGCTACGCTGCCAGCATCGTTGTAATCCACTGCTGACCTCTGCCGCGACCTCCAGGCAATCGGTGAGCCGGTGCAATACAGGCAATAAATCCTTTGCCGAATCTGTAGCCTTGGATGTGGAAAAAACCTCTTGCTCGGCCAACCGACCCGAACCTGTGGGTAACAACATGCGAAATCTGGCGCTGGCAGTTTCCAAATCACGGGCACACTCCGATAATCCGGCAACCGCACTGACAGCGATCCGTTCTTCGACCAGGCTGTCCTGCGCTAATAACTGGAACTGTCGCGTACTGACACTCTTTCCCAGAAAACGACTGGCGATATCCGGCAGCAGGTGTGCTTCATCAAATATGGTCGCTCCTGCATCGGGCAATATTTTTCCAAAACCTTGTTCCTGCAGCAGTAGGTCAGAAAAAAATAAATGATGGTTAATAACCACCAGATCGGCTTCCTGGGCCTCATTCCTGACTCGCTGCACATAACAGCGGGAGTATTCCGGGCACTTAGAACCCAAACAATTTTCTGCAGTTGAGGTCACCAAGGGCCAGATGGCCGCCGCATCCAGCACTCCCGCCACAGCGGAAATATCTCCGTCTTCCGTGTTCTGGGACCAGTCCAGGATTTCTTCAAGGTCTGCTTGCATCCGACTCTGGTCATAGGCCGGATGCGCTGAACAATGGGCTAGCCGATAATGGCAAAGATAGTTAGATCTACCTTTTAGCAGGACAACGTGAGCGTGACTGCCCGTAGCACGTCGAACCTGCGGCAGATCCCGAAAAAACAGCTGATCCTGTAGATGACGAGTACCTGTCGACAACAATACTTTTTTGGATTGCAATAATGCAGGCACCAGGTAAGCAAACGTTTTTCCGGTTCCAGTCCCCGATTCTGCGATCAAGACCTGCTGTTGAGATAATGCCTCTTCAACAGCCTGGGCAAGTTCCAACTGTACCGGACGAGGCGTAAAACCCTCGATTAAGGAAACAAAAGTACCCTTTACCCCCAGTAATTCAGCTGCTGTCATTCCGCTCCAGGCAGGTTTTCAGTGCCTCTCGCCAGCTTGGCATACTCAGACCAAAAGACTGGAACAAACGCCGATTATCGAGCACAGAATAAGCTGGCCTGTGGGCGGCAGTGGGATAGGCTGACGTCGGCACAGGCTCAACCTGAACATGGTGCAAACCGGATTCAGCGAATATCGCTCTGGCAAAACGACACCAGGTTGTTTTGCCCGCGCACGTTGCCTGATAAATTCCTGAATCAGCGGCTGTAAGTAGCCCGGCATCCAGTCGTTGCTGCAGCGCCACGGTCAAATCGGCAAGCGCCAATGCCGTAGTCGGACCACCCCATTGGTCATCCACAACTTGCAGTGTTTCCCTCTCACCAGCCAACCGCCGCATTGTCACGAGAAAATTACGCCCCGTGGCGGCATAGACCCAACTGGTTCTGAAGATAAGGTAACGGCTTCCGAGCTCAGATATGGCCTGTTCACCCGCCAGTTTACTGCGACCATAGACGCTCAGCGGAGCAACGGTATCCTGCTCTGTATAAGGCCGCTGAGCCTGGCCATCGAAAACATAATCCGTCGAATAATGAAACAGCCAACTGCCGAGGTGGGCTACCGCCTCAGCCATCACCGCAGGTGCCTGGGCGTTGATCCGCTGCGCCTGCACAGGCTCTGACTCTGCCTGATCCACTGCAGTATAGGCTGCTGCGTTGATGACAAGCCCTGGCTTGTAGGACAGGATCTGCGATGTTACCGCGCCAGTATCTGCCAGATCGAGCTGACTGTGATCAAGTGCCAACAATTCAACCCGGCCATACAACTGCTGTCGTAAGGCGGTACCGACCTGGCCTGAGGCACCAAATAACAGAACCCGCATCAGTTACCCCACAACGCATGCAAACGCCTACCCCCGGTATCTTTGACCGACAGCAACGGCTGCTGCAACGGCCAGTTCACTGCAATATCCGGATCATTCCAGATCAGGCATCGGTCATCTTCGTGTTTGTACAAACTGGTGCATTTATAGGCAATATGAGCCTCTTCGCCAAGAACACAAAAGCCATGAGCAAAGCCCGCCGGAAGAAACAGCTGTTTGTGATTTTCAGAGGAAAGTGTGATCCCGATCCAGCGACCAAATGTTGCAGAATCAGGGCGAATATCTACTGCCACATCGAATATCTCACCCGACAAAACACGTACCAGTTTGCCCTGCCATTGCGGGTACTGGTAATGCAGGCCCCGTAGCACGCCTTTTTTTGAATAGGAGTGATTATCCTGAACAAATTCGGTCGGCAGGCCAGCCGCCGCAAAACTACGCTCGCTAAAGGTTTCCATAAAAAACCCCCGCTCATCCTCAAACAACCTGGGAGTGATGATTTTGACGCCCTCCAGGGCTGTATTTTCTACCTGTAACACATTCTTTCCTCAAATAATTGTACGAAGTTCCCCAAAGACACGACTGCAACCTGTCCATATCACAGCCAGGCACATCGTCGACCACTTAGGTCATATTGGTTTAGGTCATATCGGTTGACTGATGGGCGAGTATTTCCCCAGCCTGACGAATATAGCGACCACGGATGAATAACAAATGCCAGCGTTTACCACCCAGTTGATACCACAGCCAGGCTGCACGCACACCTGCCAGCAGACAGGCCCGTACCGTATCGATAATTTGTTGGTCATGCAACAGATTACGTTCCCCATTGACAACGATTCTGGGTTTTACAGTACTTAAAAAATGGGTGTAAAGATCTGCCAGGTCCTCAATCAGGAGTAACGTCTCCCCTGCAGACTCTTGTCGTACAGCAGTAAGCTTCGTCAAAGCCTCGGTCAACGCTTGAACAGTCGCCTGATCGGCGGCCAGGTGATCGGCCAGCAACAACAACAGCAACACATAGCGCATCGCCTCAACCGTAGCGGAACCGGCCCGACTGATCTGCAGGTCAGCAAGTTTACCGAGACCAAAGGAAAGACCCGAAGTGCCAGCGAAAATGGCCTCCACAGTATCTGCATCATGTCGCAATACACTATCGAGGCTGGATTGCAATACGGCCGGCTTCACTTCCCCTACTCGTGCCAGTTGCTGAACCAGAAATGCGGCCTGAAAAACACCGGCTAATGCCAGGCACCGTTCACCAGCAGGGTTCACTCTCCTCCCCCGACCGCTGCATTCGGACATTGCAGTAGATGTTGAAAAAAAGCGATTTCCCGGGTCAGACTATCGACCCGGGTAGCCACCTTGCGAAAACCGTGACCCTCTTCCGGATACTCCATATATTGATGCTCGAGTCCATTACGTTGCAACTGCGCCACCAGCTCCTGTGATAATGCGGGTGGCACGACTTTATCTTCCAACCCCTGAAACACGATCATCGGGCAGCACAGTTGCTCCATGTGCCGGATCGGAGAACGTTGCCAATACACGTTTTTCGGGTTCTCCGCCGCTGCTTCATCAAAGGTCTCTCCCAGCAATCGATCGAGATAACAAGCTTCAAATTTGTGGGTAATCCGTGCCAAAATCGCCAGATTTGCAATTCCATAATAACAGGACCCGGCGCTAAAATCCTTAGGATACTCGGTTAACGCCCGCAATACTGTATAGCCGCCTGCACTGCCACCACGAATAAACACCTTGCTGGAATCTGCCCATCCCCGGACCATAACATCATCGATAGCGGCTACTACATCTGCTATCTCCACTACACCCCAGCCACCCAACAGGCGTTGCCGGTAATGCCGGCCATAACCACTACTACCCCGATAATTGATATCCAACACAGCAAAACCCAGGCTGGTCCAAATTTGTTTTTCCAGGCTAAACCCTCTCCTCGAACGGGAGGTCGGGCCACCGTGCAGCATAACCAACAAGGGCGGCAAAGTATTCACAGGTGCCCGACAAGAAGTGTTGCAGGGCGGATAAAACCAAGCATGGGCGATTTCTGACTCAGCGACTGCAAAATGCAGTGCTTGTGGTATAGACACCTGCTCAGGGGGCATCGGTACGGTGCCAGGCAATAATCTGTGGCATTGCAAACTATCCAGTTGCAGCGCTATCACCTGTGGCGAAGCCGTGTCTGTAACAGCCGTCATCAGTACTGCGTTATCCGCAGGAAGTAATTGGGCAAAGCCCACATACTCCGTTTCCAATTCCTGCAACAATCCTGTTTTCAGGTCAATCAGCTGCAATGCTTCATGATCTTCGAACGTTCTGATCGCGAGAACCCGGCCACTTCCGGCTTCACAATAGCGATTTTGCCCAAATACCCAAAATGGCTCGCCAATATCGTGACATTGTGGGCCCAGCACCTCCGTGGATTCATTAATAAAATGGTAGAGGTTGCTAAAATTTCCCACACCATCACTTTTCAAACACCGATCCATGGCAAACACCAAGCTGCCGTCCGTACAAACCAACGGTGGATAAACACTGCATTCCGGCTCATTAACAAGCATTCTGACCTTCTCAAATACCGGTTTATCACCCCGCCAGCCGATCTGTGCGGTTCGTAAACAGCTATGATCCCACTGCATGTATGGCTGGTCCCACTCGATCCATGCGCAGACCGAAGCATTGATTGTGCTGGCAAATCCTGCATAAAAATCGGCGCCGCTGACCAAAACTCTGGGCTGGTCTTCGGGACGTTGGAAGTCGATCGCTACCAGCAGGTTGTCAACTCGGCCAGAGGGTCGGTGGTATTCCGCCACGGCAACAAACCAGGTCTGGCCGATCTGAACAGGATCGGCAAAATACACAGTGGAGCCATCCGGTGCTACAGCGGGCGTTAGGGGTACGGGCGGTAAATCCTCTTCGAACAGCAGGCTGTAAAGACGTTGATCATCCTGATTGACAAAAATCAGGCGCCCAGGCAACAGCAAATGCGCCCGACCACCATATTCATGGACGCGACTACGAATCGAATACGGTGCTGGAAGCAGGCACTGCTCAACCCCATGACGGTATCGCATGAGTACTGTTCTGTCTGCTTGCCCGGGCCGATCCAATTGTTCAGGCGATACAGTCAGCCAGTAAAGATCATGATCCAGCAGCTGAGGATATCGGGGTACGGTGGGTTGGCGAAAAGCCTCACTCAACGCAAAGGCAGGTTGCCAGCAACCAAAGGGGAGGGTCTGTTTCATCGGCCCATTGTAACTTCAGATTTGATATCCTGCAGCCGTTCGAGCCACTTCAATGCCCCTCATACATTGCACTGATTTCGCTAGCGTAGCGCTCGGCCACCGCTTTACGCTTGAGTTTTAATGTGGGTGTCAACAGCCCATTTTCAGTATCCCAAGGCACGGTATCAACACACACTTGATGGATTTTTGCATAGCCAGGGAAGGATGACATGCGGGCCCGCACTCGTGGCAGTAGCAAGGCATTGATTTGCTCACGACCCACCGGTGAAGCCAGCCCCGCCTCACTCAGGCACTCTTGCCAGCGTTGTCCATCAACCACAGCCAGCAGGGCCAAATAGGAGCGTCCCTCACCGACTATCATAACCTGTTGGAAGAGTGGATCTTCCAGGATCGCATTCTCAATATCCATTGGCGGGATTTTCTCACCCGTGGTCAGGACCATAATTTCCTTAATGCGGCCGGTAATGTACCAAAAACCATCCTCATCCTGCCTGGTACAATCACCGCTACGTAACCAGCCATCGTCAGTGAAGGCTTCTTGGGTCGCTGTCTCATTGTTCCAGTAACCACGCATCACCGAAGCACCACGGATCTGCAATTCACCACCTTCACCCACTCGTACTTCGACCCCCTCCAATGACCTACCGATACTCTCTGGCCGGTTTTTGTCCAGCCGATTGCTTGTAGCCACCGGACTGCATTCGGTCATTCCATAACCTTGTACCAGGGGTAGTCCCATGGCAATCAGCGTTTTAGCAACGGCTGGAGGCAGGGCTGCCCCCCCCGTGATTACCAGTCGCAAACGCCCACCAAAACGGTTCAGCACCTTCCTGACAACCCGTTTGTACAAGGGGTTACATACCCACTCCAGGGGAGTCCACATGGCTCGCCCCTGGAGTCGCTGAAATCGGTTCCAGCCAACATGCACCGCCAGGCCAAACAACCAGCGCTGATAGGCTGGGGAACCTTGCAGATGCTCCTGAATACGCCGTTCAGCCCGTTCGAAAATACGTGGTACTGCTACCAGGCAGGTGGGCTTGACCGTAAGTAAATCTGCCGCCAGGTCCCGAATTGAACGAGCATAGACGACGGTAGCACCAGCCATCATGGGTACATAATAGCCCACAGTCCGTTCCAACATATGCGACAACGGCAAGAAGGACAGAAACAGATCCCCCCGATACACTGCGCTGGCCTGCAGGCAGGCGGTTGCATTGCTCAGTACATTCTGGTGTGTAAGCATCACCCCCTTAGGCTTGCCGGTTGTTCCCGAGGTATAGACCAGGGTTGCCATGGCTTGTGAATCCTGCGTACAGGAAACGCTTTGCCGCAAATCCGCTGCGGTCAACCATTCACGACTTGATACCAGTCCCGGTTGCTGCTGCGGCAATGGATTCATCACCACGACACGCTGTAGTGCAGTACATTGCAGCACATCCTCAGGCAAACGCTTATACTGAAACAGGGATTCGACCAACAACAACCGTGCGCCAGAATCACGCAACACATACAGAATATTCTGGGGCCGATCCTCAACATAAATCGGCACTACAACCAGGCCCAAACGCAGAGCCGCCTGCTCAAAAACAACCCAATTGACACCATTACGACACTGCAAGGCGACCCGCTCTCCCGTTGCCAGCGACTCCCCGACCAATGCGGCAACCCATTGCTGCACGCGGTTTTCAATCTGCTGCCAGGATAGTTCATGCCAAGCGCGATGGACCTTGTCAAAACTGCGATAGGCAATCTGCTGCGGGCTGCGTCGGACCCGCTCCAGGAAAAGCCCGGACAATGTCATATTCTGATCCGGCTGGATGACATCACCACCCTGAGCTACGTTCCTTGCGACAGTTTTCAGCCGTTGTTGAAGACTCATTCACACCCTCCCGTCTGCCACGTACCCCGATCAGGAGCCTGTCCGAGAACAGCGGCCGACCGGTTTATTGCTCCTACAAAACCGCCACTTCCACCCACCGTGGTAGTCGTTATTTTCTATTCTCGGACAGCCTCCTAGTCAGTAGCCCCATCCACTTTTGCAGCCTTGGCGGTCGAAGTTCTCTTACGCTTGCGTTTGTTAGGTGATGAAGACTTTGCTACTGCATCAGGTGGTACGGATCTGGATAATTCGGCAAAGGCGTCAACCGCGATTGCCGATTCCAGTGCGGCTTGGGTCTGATCTAATAATGAGGCCTCATCGGTGCTAATCTGCTTTTGATCAAGCAATTCGTGTAGCCATTGCTGATAACTTAACGCCCAGGGTTGTTGCAGTTTTTGCTCACGCAGACGTTTGAGCAAGGGTTCCGCCTGCAATTTTAGTTGTAACGCAAAATCAATTTTTCCGGTTGGATCCTCGATCGACTCATTCAGATAAATCCCCTCTGTCAAGCGCATATGGGTTTCGGAAGGCTCCATCAAGCCAAAAGCCAGCTGGCGATTCAATTGATCGTTCGGAGCGAGTCGACGACGGCCCAGAGGAAAAACCAGGGGCCTTAACAACCAGCCAATTTTTGGACTGGGAAAATTGGCCAGTGCATCATCGAGTGCAGACTGCACCTGATCGAGTGCATGACGACAACTCCATTCCACCAGATTCCAGTCCTGCTCTGGCGAGCCGGTATCCCGAAAACGCTTCAACACCGCTGATGCCATATACAAATGGGCCAGCACATCGGCCATACGGCCTGAAAAACTTTCATATTGTTTCAGTGAGCCACCCAGGCGCAGTAAACCCGCATCGGCCACGATCGCGAAGGCCGCCGACCAACGGGAGATTTGCGCATACCAGCGACGACTACGATCCGTCATATCTACCGGCACCAGGCGCCAGGAAATACCATAGCAGACTGCGCGGGCGATATTCCCCAACAAGTTACCCATATAGCCCAGCATAATGGTATCGAATTTTTGCAGACTATCAACGCTCTGTGGTTTAGCCAGTACCTTGACTAATTTCAGCATATAGGGGTGTGAACGAATCGCTCCCTGACCGAATACAATCAGACTACGAGTCAAAATATTTGCTCCTTCCACGGTAATTCCGATTGGAATTTGCTGGTAGATACGCCCCAAATAATTGGCCGGTCCCATACAAATTCCCTTGCCGCCGTGTACGTCCATACTCAGATTTATCACCTGGCGTGCATAGTCGGTGATATACGCCTTGGAGATAGCAGAAAGTACTGCCGGACGCTCCCCCTGATGTAGTGCAGTGAGTGTCAGATAACGGCAGGCATCCATCAGGTAGGTGTAGCCGGCGATACGGCCCAATGCCTCCTGCACCCCCTCAAAATGACCGATTGGCCGGCCAAACTGCTCCCGTAGCCGGGCATAGGCACCCGACATTCTGGCTGCCAGTTTGGCGACTCCAACGCTGAAGGCAGGCAGAGATATTCCACGACCGGCAGCCAGCGACTCGACTAGCATCTTCCAGCCCTGGCCGATTTGTTCCTGACCACCAATCACCCAGTCCAGCGGCACAAAGACATCCTTTCCAAAAATCGGGCCATTCTGAAAAGCGGCACCGAGAGGATTATGGCGTTCCCCTTTATGGACGCCTCGCGTGGCCCCCGGAACCAGCGCTACGGTAATCCCCAAATCCTCCTGATCACCCAGCAAGTGCTGTGGATCCCTGGCACTAAAGGCCAGAGCAATCACCGTCGCTACCGGTGCCAGAGTAATGTAGCGCTTGGAAAAACTAACCTTAAAACCAAGGGTTTTTTTACCTTGGTACCGACGCTCGCACAAAATCCCGAAATCAGGTATCGACGATGCATCCGAACCGGCAAACGGCCCGGTCAAAGCAAAACAGGGAATCTCCCGACCATCCGCCAGACGCGGCAGATAATATTGCTTTTGCGCTGTGGTGCCATAATGTAGTAACAATTCGGCCGGGCCCAGTGAGTTGGGAACCATGACTGTGACACCGGCCGTAGTACTGCGGGCACTCAGCTTCAGCACAACACTGGAGTGAGCCAGGGGTGAAAACCCTTTACCCCCATATTCTTTCGGAATAATCATTCCGAAGTAACCCTGTTTACTGAGCCGTTGCCAGATGGCTTCAGGCAAATCGTGACGTTGCTCACTGATCTCCCAGTCGTCGAGTACCGCACACAACTTCTCTGTGTCATCAATCAGAAAAAGGGTTTCCTCTTCTGTAAGATCCGGTGCCGGCACAGACAGTAGCCTCGACCACTCGGGTGCACCTGAAAAGAGCTCAGCATCCCACCACACGGTACCAGCATCAATCGCTTCCTGCTCGGTTTTGGAGAGTCCTGGCAGAACCTGCTGCAAACGGGTGAAGACCGTACGCCACAACCTCATGCGTAAAGAATCGGCATGCAAAAACAGTAGGCCAACGGTCAGCAGCAGCCACAAAATCACCATCAACGAATCGGCGAATATCCCTGTCCAGCCACTGAAAATGACTAACACTGTCAAACCGACAGACCACTGCCAAACGGTCAGGCGATATCGCGCCAGAATCAACAGTACTCCGCCGAACACTACCAACAACCAAAACCAGGACATAGCATCCTCCATCAATCAGGCAACATCAATAAATACAATATATTCATTATAGTCTTACGCTCATTGTAACCATTTGCAAGTAACCACGTAGCCTTACCTACTCTAAAACGCTCTAAAACGGTCAAGGAGCCTTTCTGGGAAACCAAGAATACGCGTCAAACCCAGCTCTTGTTGCTGGATACTTTGGCCTGTTGCCACCTTTGACCACAAAAATCAGCAGTGGTTGCATTACCACTTATTAACATGTTGTTACAAATGGAACCGGGATCTAATCCATTCTGTGCTATAGCTTCTTTACCAGGCCATCAATGCGGCCATCACTACTGGGAGTCTATCCATGAATATTCTACAAACACTCAAATACACCTCTTTTTTCCTCGCATTTCTGGTCGCCGGCTGTGGTGGAAGTGGCAGTACTTCAGGAACAGGCACCGACAGCAGCACTACCTACAACGGCACAATAACCCAGGTCTATATTCCTGACGCGGCTGGGCGTCAGGAACTCAATAGTGCCGTTGCCACCTGTTCCTTTAGTGGCGACGTCACCGCACATATCAATGATGATGGTTCAGTGACGATTACCAACAGCAATATGGGTGGTCAGAATTCGGCAACCTGCGCCATCCTCAGTGAAATCTACAATGCCTCATTTTCCGGCTCCGCCAATGGCACCAGTTATCAGGCCACCGCCTCGGCCAGTGGGCCTCATACCAGCATGAATGGACAGATATCGGGCACCTACGATGCAAGCACGATCACCGGTACCGGTAGCGGAACAATCACGGCCACAACTCCAGCGGGAGTAACTGTGAACTTTTCAGCAAGCTTTTCCTTCCAGGCGACTGTTATTTAATGTTGTACCAACCCTTACTGTATAATAGATGATTTGAGTCAATGTCATTACATGATTTTAGGTCTAAAGTTTGACTGGTTTTTGACGCTATATATCGTTACGTAACCGTGTTATTGACCTTACGATCAAACCAGAGAATTCACCATGGCCAAGATAGAGTCCAGTCATTCAGGAACAGCCGGGCGCGCACTCCAGATTAGCACAAAAATCAATCTGGCTCTGTCGTTGTTTTTTGCGGTATTGTTAATAGTCTCGTCCATTTATATGTACAGCAGCCAACGCTCATCACACAGAATGATGGCTAACCGTATTGCATCAATCATGGCGAATGGATATTTTGAGAATCTCAACACCATGATGCTCACGGGGGCCATGGAGAGCAGAGATATCGCACGCAAAAAAGCACTGGTCAACAAAGACGTAGTCGATGCCAGAATTCTGCGTGGTGCTTTTATCAACAAAACTTTCGGTCCTGGCAATGACAGCAACAAGGTACAGGATGAACTGGATACACAGGCGCTGCAGGGCAAGGAGATCCTGAAAACCCACAATAGCCCGGATGGTGAAATACTCACGCTGATTCGACCGCTGCGTGCCAGTAAAAAGTCATACGGCACCAACTGCATCACCTGCCATGCTGCTCCGGAAGGTGATGTCCTCGGTGCTGTCCGCATTGACTATTCGCTGTCCGCAATGAATGCAAAATTACGATCTGATATGTGGAAAAATATCATTTTGAATGCAGCTCTGCTGTCAATTAGCCTGCTGATCATCAACTGGATACTAGGCAAATTAGTACTTCATCCGCTAAAAAAGATCACCACTACGGTGGATAACATTGCCACAGAATCAGATCTTAGGGTACGCATCAAACTGTCACGAGGGGATGAGCTAGGAACGCTGGGAAGAGCCATCGACTCCATGCTGGATAAATTCTCCCACATCTTGGAGCAAATCCACGCGGCCACTGAGCAGTTGGTCAATGACAGTCGGCGATTTCGGGTTGCCACTGAGCAAAGTATTGCCGGGGCCAAAAGCCAACAACTGGAGACAGATATGGTAGCAACGGGTATGACCGAGTTACAGCAAACTTCCGAATTGGTCGCCCAAAATGCGGTTAATGCCGCCAGTTCAACACAAAAAGCCAACAGTCTGGCAACTACCGGGCGGGAAAAAGTTGCCGATACAACGCAAAGCATCAACCAACTGGCCAGGGAAGTGGCCGAAGCCAGTGCCGTCATACAACGTCTTGAGAAAGACAGCGATAGCATCGGCAAGGTTGTGGAAGTCATCACCAATATCGCAGAACAGACCAACTTGCTGGCTCTTAACGCCGCAATCGAAGCCGCCAGGGCCGGCGAACACGGCCGCGGTTTCGCTGTGGTGGCCGATGAGGTGCGGTCGTTGGCCAACCGCACGCACGAGTCCACCAAGGAAATCCAGAACATGATTCTGGAACTACAGAATCAATCTGTAACAGCAGCCAAGGTAATGGATGGCAGCAGAAAACGTGCTGAGGAGAGTGTCAGCAGTGCCGCCGAAGCGAGCACCATGCTTGAACAAATCGCCGAATCAGTTCATCAAGTGAGTGAAATGAGCGAACAAATCGCCACCGCTGCACATGAGCAAAGCTCAGTTTCCTCGGAAATGAGTAATAATGTGCTCAGTATTAATCAAGTGGCGGAACAAACCGTAGAACAAGCAGAGTCGATCGCGACATCAAGCGATGGCCTGGCTACACTTGCGGATCAGCTACGAAAACTGGCCAAAGGATTCAAGACCTGATTATCTGTTCTCGGACAGTCTCCTGGATGGCCGTTGATGGAACCAACGTATCAACCAGCAGTGCAGGCCATATCCTGACCACAACACATTGGAGACTTGATCTTGCCATGCCCATTGGGGCATTTGGAGACCTGCACTTTGTCACCATTCTCCAGGGTCAGTACATCATCAACCAATGCGGCATCGCATTTTGCACAACTCGCATTCACGCCCATACCACAAATTGAACATTCGTATGTTGCCATTAAACTTCCTCCATATGAGTAAATACGGTGCTATATTGTCCACCACAGTCTACCGGTAAAGAATATTCGGCACAATCCCGGTCTATAACAAACAACAGCCTCCAGCAATGACTACGGCACAGCAAACTCGGTTTTCTAAGTGAGGAGAGACTTTAGGGCAAGGCGGCGTACATCATTGACTTTTTGTATATGACTAATTTATTGTTCTGTGATATACAGATCAAGCATTGTACTATTCTCCTTAATCCAACTTGCGGAGAAGTGGCACAGGAGTGGCACTAGGAGGCTGTCCGAGAACAGGGCCGCTGAGGGAAAGCTGCTTTGAGGTCGATTTT
>ENA-ORDP01000452-ORDP01000452.1-marine-sediment-metagenome-genome-assembly--contig:-NODE-452-length-26849-cov-3.909943_pt1 | contig 26849 bp, 22 predicted proteins | sample MGYA00248627_ERZ508539 | MGnify/ENA primary metagenome ERZ508539 (study PRJEB26208, sample SAMN05571518) | marine sediment metagenome | biome: deep sea; feature: Hydrothermal vent; material... | reverse complement strand
AACCGCGATTATATTCCAGGGTTCTGTGGTATCGCAGTCTGAGCCCGCCCCTACACAAACCTGTCCCGCGATTTACGGCATAAAAAAGATGCATAAATATTTTCCGTTGTTATGCCCCATTAAAACAACATTGATTTATACTGCTTTTCAGTTTAGGTAAGGAGTCATCATGCAAACAACAAAATACCAGGGCGGCTGCCTGTGTGGAACGGTTCAGTTTGAAATATCGGGGGAGATTCGTAATATCGTTTATTGCCACTGCTCACGCTGTCGCAAAGCGCAAGGCAGCGCGTTCGCTGCAAATGGAAATGTACAGACAAGCAACTTTCGTTTTATTTCAGGGCAAGACAGCCTGACGGGTTATGAATCGACGCCCGGCCAAACAAAATATTTTTGCAGGCACTGTGGCTCACCGATTATAAGCAAAACCGAGTCGACCCCTGAATGGGTGCGAATACGACTAGGGGCCATCGACTCTGACATTACTGAACGACCTTCTGCCCACATCTATGCCACCTCAAAGGCCAACTGGGAGCACATATGCGATGATCTTCCAGCGTACCCGGCCTATTTGCCAAACGAATGAACGCTATGCCTTTATTTTGGCACTATTAACCCATATCAAGTGAGCGGAGATACCTTGAGCCATACGCCACAAGGGATACCGACATATTTTGTTACACTATATCGATAGATATTTGTAGTGAAATAAGAAAGTATCTCAGTGTTGAAATAGGAAACACCGCAAATTCGGATAGAGATATTAAGGAGAGTTCCATGGGTCGGCGCCGTCGTTTTGCCATTATTACAATTATCACTGCCAGCATAATTATCGCCTTGATTGTTTGGGCGAACCGCCCCAAACCCGTTGCGGTTGAATTGACCACGGTAGAACGGGGCGAAGTACAACGAACCGTGACCAACACGCGCGCCGGTACACTGCAAGCCTGTCGACGCGCCAAACTTTCTCCTTCCTTCGGTGGACAAATTGCCAATCTTCCCGTTCGCGAAGGTGATCATGTTAAACAAGGACAGATCCTGTTTGAGATCTGGAATGACGATCTGCTTGCCCAGGTCGAGCTCGCCAAAAGCGAGCAACAGGCAATGAATGCACGAGCCAAAGAGGCTTGTATCCAGGCCGATGTTTCAAAACGGGAAGCGAAACGGTTGACTAAATTGCGAAAACAAAAGCTTGCCTCTGATGAAAGTGCCGACCAGGCGGTTGGTCAGGCAAAAGCCCGACGTGCAGGTTGCGATGCGGCTAAAGCGACTATCAAGGTCAGCAATGCAAAGCTGGCCGTGGCGGTGGCTGCACTGGAGCGCACTCGTCTGGTCGCGCCTTTTGATGGCACCATTGCCGAGGTCAATGGTGAACTTGGTGAATACGTCACACCCTCCCCTGTCGGTGTTGCAACGTCTCCCGCGATTGATCTGATCGATGTCAGTTGTTTGTATGTCACGGCCCCCATCGATGAAGTCGATGCGCCGGCGATCAAAGCGGGCATGACAGCACGTATTTCACTGGATGCCTTCGGTAAAGAATATTTCAACGGTAAAGTTCGCCGGGTCGCACCTTATGTGCTGGATATCGCAAAGCAGGCCAGAACCGTCGATGTAGAAGTCGACTTTTTGTCAGAAAAAGATAACGCCAACATGTTGCCCGGATATACGGCGGATGTAGAAGTCATTATCAACTCACGCCCAAACACCTTACGGATACCAACCGAAGCTTTGCTAGAGGGTAACCGTGTCTATGTTTACGATACAGATAGTAATACCATCAGCGAAACCTCGATTGATATTGGCCTGAGCAACTGGAAATTTACCGAAGTGAAAAATGGACTTAAAGGTGGTCAACAGATTGTTCTCTCCATCGATCGTGAAGGCATCAAAGATGGTGCCCTCGTTAAGCTTGAAAAAAATAACAAAAAGAAATAATGGCGATGATTAAGCTTGAAAATATTCATCGTAATTTTCAGGTCGGCGATCAAGTGGTACACGCACTGGACGATATTAATATTGATATTCAACAAGGTGAGTATGTTTCGATCATGGGGCCTTCCGGCTCTGGAAAATCAACTTTACTAAACTTGATTGGCCTGCTCGACCATCCCAGCTCGGGCGCATATTATTTGAATGACAGAAATGTAACCGAACTGAATGAGCTCGAAGAGGCCCAGGCTAGAAACAAAAATATCGGTTTTGTATTCCAGTCCTTTCATTTAGTACCAAGACTCACCGCTGCTCAAAATATCGAACTTCCACTGGTGTTTGCAGGCATAGCGCCTGATATCAGAAATAAAAAAGTGGAGAAAGCATTAGCCGGATTAAGCCTGACAGATCGTGCCCAGCATAAACCCGAACAACTATCCGGCGGCCAGCGCCAACGGGTTGCCATCGCAAGAGCCACCATTACCGAACCGTCTGTTTTACTGGCGGATGAACCCACCGGTAATCTCGATCAAAAATCGGGACACGATGTCATGAAGACACTGGAGGATTTAAATAAACGTGGAATCACGCTGATCATGGTCACCCATGATGTTGTTTTGGCCGATCGCTCGCCACGTTCGATCAAGATGATCGATGGCCGCATTGAATCCGACATAACGGATCAAACCTCTCATGCTACGCACGAATGATGTTATTACCTTTGGCTGGCAGGCCATAAAAGGCTATCGTGCCCGTACGCTTCTAATGTTGCTCGCCATGAGCATCGGTGTCGCTTCCGTTTTGATGCTCACGTCATTGGGTGAAGGTGCGCGCCAGTATGTGCGCGGTGAATTCGCATCATTAGGCACCAATCTCGTCATTGTCATACCTGGCCGCAGTGAAACGGCCGGTGCCGGCCTTGGTACCATGACAGGCGTAACCCCAAGGGATCTGACCCTCGCGGATGCAAAAGCACTGACACGCAATCCAAACGTGGTACACACCGCACCGTTAAATGTCGGTGCCGCAGAAGTCTCATGGCAAAGTCGCAAACGAGAAGTCACCGTCATGGGCTCAAACAGTGACCTGTTGAAAATAAGACACTGGACACTGGCGCGAGGTAAATTTTTACCCAATACTGACTGGGATCGTGCAACACCGGTGTGTGTGATCGGGAGCAAAATACGTGACGAAATATTTGGTGCCCACAATGCAATGGGGCAATGGATTCGCCTTGGCCAAAACCGCTATAGAGTCATTGGTATTCTGGCCTCGGAGGGACGATCGATTGGTATTGATGTTGGGGAAGTGGTTATTATTCCCGTCGCCTCGGCGCAGTCTCTGTTTAACGTTCCTTCGCTATTTCGTATTTTTATTGAAGTTAAATCCCGCGCGGCCATTCCAAAGGTTATTAAATTTACGCAAGATACGATCCGTGCGCGACATCAGGGTGAAGAAGATGTAACGGTGATTACTCAGGATGCTGTGCTTGCAACATTTGATCGCATACTCGGCGCACTTACTTATGCGGTAGGAGGTATCGCTGCCATCAGCCTTGTGGTCGCGGGTATCCTGATCATGAATGTCATGTTGGTTGCCGTTTCGCAACGTACTGCTGAGATTGGTTTATTAAAGGCACTCGGTGCCTCGACCCGGGAAATTATTTTATTGATACTTGTTGAGGCATTATTGCTCTCATCGATTGGTGGTGTCATCGGTCTGATCATAGGACAACTCGGCAGTTGGGGAATACGTGTGGCCTTGCCTGACCTGCAAGCTTACCCTCCCACGTGGGCTGTAGTAACTTCTTTTTTGGTCGCGATAACCACGGGTGCCTTATTCAGTTTACTGCCAGCACGCAAGGCGTCGAAACTGGATCCAGTTATAGCCTTATCAAAGCGTTGACATGTTAACTAAAGACTTCATCAGACTAACGGGAACGTCACTATGGGCGCATAAGCTGCGCAGTTTTTTGACCATGTTGGGGATCGCTGTGGGCATTGCCGCGGTGGTATTGCTAACATCGATTGGCGAAGGCATTCACAAATTTGTACTCGATGAGTTTACTCAGTTTGGAACGACCCTGGTAGGTATCAATCCGGGCAAGACGACGACCCTGGGCATGAGCATGGGTGTCTTTGGCAGCGTGCGCCCCTTATCGATAGAAGATGCCGAGGCACTAAAACGTTTACCTAATGCAAAAAGTGTTGTCGGCCTCGTACAGGGCAACGCTGAAATCGAGGGTAATAAACGATCACGGCGTACAACTGTATACGGGTCAAGCTATGACTTCCCGGCTGCCTTTAATATGCCCGTGCGATCGGGACGGTTCCTGCCCGATGATGATCCTGTCTCGCCCCGTGCCTTTGCGGTACTGGGCAGCAAGGTCAAACAGGAATTGTTTGGTAATACTAATCCACTGGGAAAACTGATTCGTATCGGCGGTAATCGATACCGGGTTATCGGCGTGATGGAATCGAAAGGGCAAGTTCTTGGCTTTGATCTGGATGATACCGTTTACATACCACTGGCGAGAGGACTGGAGTTGTTTAATCGTGAAGGATTAGTGGAGATCGATGTACTCTATGATAAAAATGCCAAGGTTGACCAGGTTGTCGCCGGTATTAAACGCATATTGGTGGCGCGTCATGGTCGCGAAGACTTTACGATTACCACCCAGCAACAAATGCTGGATGTATTGGGCTCCATACTCAATGTACTGACCTTCGCTGTTGGTGCTATCGGCGGCATTTCGTTACTGGTTGGTGGCATTGGTATCATTACGATCATGACCATCAGCGTCAATGAACGAACGGCTGAAATAGGTTTGATCCGCGCACTCGGGGCACGGCACGGACAGATCCTTTCCTTGTTCCTTGGCGAAGCCATCATTTTATCGGCCATCGGTGGCATGGCCGGATTGATCCTGGGGACAGGTATCAGCCTGCTACTGACATTCGCGATTCCTGCCCTGCCTGTGCACACTCCCTGGACGTTTGTCCTGCTAGCCGAGGCGATTGCGATTCTGATCGGGCTTGTCGCGGGCGTGATGCCCGCCCGCCGTGCTGCCTGGCTCGATCCCGTTGAAGCCTTAAGATCCGAATAATTCCCTACAACCTCTTGTTTTCGCAACATTCTTCGTCACATTGCTTGTTAGTTTCTGGACGACATCCCGCTTTTTTGCGAGAATCACCGCAAGTGACCAAAAGCCAGCACTAATATTAAGCATCACTAAATACGGGAGACAAATCTGGATCATGGTAATTGTCCATTTACACCTGTTTGGTGGTCTGGAAATCTGTAGTGCCGCCGGTAACACAATTGACCTCCGGGTAAAAAAGGTCAAGGCCCTGCTTACCTATCTGGCCGTTCAGCCCGAAACGTGCTTCTCTCGTGAGCAAGTCGCTCAAGTCTTCTGGCCAAACACGAAGATTAAACGAGCTCGACACAGTCTTCGTCAGGCACTCGCAGATCTACGCAAACACTTACCCGGCTTTGAACATGTGTTTAACATCACGCACAGCGAAATACATATTATCCCTGGAAGTATTTCCGTCGATGTTGTCGATTTTTTAGACGCCGCCAAACTTCATGACCTGCTCTCACAGGAAAAAGCATACCAACTCTACCAGGGACAATTCATCGAAGGTTTCAGCATCCGCTCCGACGCATTTTCCGCATGGTGCGAAGAAATCCATTCATATTTGCAGCAGCGATATATACAAGTGGTCGAATTTCTTTCTGAACACACTCTTCTACAAGGTGAAACAGAAAAATCCATAGAACTTAACACGAAATTAATCCAGCTTGATCCCATTCGTGAGTCTGCATACTGCTGCCTGATGTCCTTACATGCAAGCGCGGGTCACCTTGATGCCGTTGAAGATAGCTACAAACAGTGTTGCAACATGCTCCAACAAAAACTCAATACAAAGCCCGAAGAACAAACCGTCCGTTGCTACCAACGTATCAAACAACAACTCTCTGATACAAGTGAGCCTAAGAAAATAGATACAGCGAAAATAGACACAGCAGATCAATCCTCGGTAAACCTTATACCCCCCAACCTGAAATATCCAGAACCGACAGGCCGAGAAAAAGAACTGTCAAAAGTTGCTGCTTTATTGGAATGCTGTGAGAAAGAAAAACGCGGTCACTGCATTCTAATTACTGGCGATACAGGCATCGGTAAATCCTGGCTACTTGAGCAGAGCGGTGAAATCGCTGAAAACCTTGGTTTAAATATTGCGTGTAGCCGTTTTTTTGATGTCAAATATAACCATGAAAATGGTATTCGGGATCTACTAAGTGAAATCGCAAAACCAGAACCTGCACGCCCAAATAGTGAGTTACCAGATATCATCGCCAGTCGTTTCTTCAATGATAGCGCCAAGCATGATATCTACCTGGCTATCCTTTATATTATTTATGACCTGCCTGTGCCGAAACGATTACAGGGTAAATATTCCGCGTTAAATACCCGCAGCCGTGAACAACTTCATACAAGAGTGATTGTCGACATTCTCAGTCGCGTAGCCGTGCATGGAAAACACGTCCTGATATTCGACGACATCGACCTGGCCATGCCGCGGGCTTTTTCGATATTAAGTTCATTAGTCCAGTTGACGGTAACACAGGACTTATTTCTGATCCTGTCGTGTACGCAGTCCGTGCCCTTTCCTGAACACGTTGATCACGAGTCTCATCTAACCACATTGACACTAAAGCAACTACCCATTGCAGAGTTACAACAAATTTTTCCACTGCGTTCTGGGGCCTACGATAAAAACATGGTATATCTTAGCTGGGCTGTACGCCTGGAAAAACGTGGGATATCGGACTACACCGATAATCTTAATGGTGTATTAAAACGATGTACCAATCAGCTCGATAACCGCGATCAACTTGCGCTACAGGCCTGCGCTATACTCGGCATGCGTTTTAGCCTCGATGTTCTGAAATCAATTATTGATAACCCACATTTCGATCCCGCAAGGCTAATTGAGGCAGGACTGCTGATCCAGAACAAACACACTCTGGAGTTCACCCACCTGTTAACACAACAGTGTCTATATAAACAAATCGCTACAGACAGACGAAAATTTTTACACTCTCTGGCTGCCTCGTATTACCTGTTCGGCAATAGCCATTTACATGCCTGTCATCTTCAGGCGTCCGGCAAAAAAGATACTACAAAAGCATATATCTCAGCCGCGATAGTAGCAAGAGACGAATTTCGTCTCGATTTTGCCAGCTATTTTTTTGAAAAGGCATTTGAATGTGCGCGAAACAAGCAAGACAAATATTTTACTGCAATACAGAAGGGTGAGATGTTACTGGGTTCGGAGCGGGTCTCAAATGCCATCCAGTCATTTGAAATGGCACAACACCTGACCAATGATCCCCAACAACAGGCACGGGCATGGTTAGGAATGGCGATAGGACTCATTCAACGGCAGCAATTTCTTGCCGCCAAAGGTTTATTAGACCGTTGTGAATCTATCCTGGCAATGAATTCTAGTGAAAATAATTCAGGTTATAAAAACCCGGATCATAAATCACTAGCCCGGTTTTATTATCACCGAGCCCTGGCCGCACTCCACACCGACTCAGCGGATGATGCCTTACGTTTTAACAAGATCGCCTTTGAACATGCCCGGCTATGCGAGTCCAGTTACTGGCAAACCAACATCGTGCTACTCTCTGGCAATACCGAACTCAATAATTTGCTACTCGCCGATGCCCGTTCCAACTTTGAACTGGCTGCTCGCATTGCAAGAGAAAATAATCATGGCAATCTTGAGTTAAAAGCCCTGCTGTCTCTGGCGAAGGTAAAACTCCTGCAAACTGATTTTACTGGCGGCGTAAAGGATCTGGAACATGTATTGAGTTTAGCCTCGGTGGTTGAAGATCATCATATCGTGCTTGATATTGTATCCGTGCTCTGTATCTCAGACTTTTATAAAGGACAGTTCAGTCGACTGCAACGACATACTGGGCTTGCTTCCGTATTGTGCAAAATTGTTGATAGTCCTTTGAAAAGCAATCACATAAGTAACTATCGGCTGCTTTCGACCTACCATCTGGGCCGACATGAAGACGTTAAAAAACTGGTGGCTCATATTCATCCGCTACTGAGTAGCCCCCAGGGAAATCAGAAACAGCAATCCTGGAACCTCGCCCCCATCATGGCACTGATTGAAGAACAGGCCGAGGACGCGGCGCTTTATCTGGATAATGCGCTCAAGATAATCGCTGATCTCACTGGGCCGGATAAACTGGAATGCTGCTTTATCTCGATTGAAGCCGCAATCAAACACAAACTATGGGATCACGCAGAGAATTTTGCCGATGCGGTGATCATGGCCCTGCAGGGTGAATTACTTCCCTTTTTCGTCATGTGCGCCGAACGAGTAAGAATTCTGTCACAAATTGACCAGGGACAAATCAGCCATACCACGCGGCCCGAGTTAGTTGATATACTTACCTCAGCACAACAGTATGGCTTGACGATTCATCTATCTGCATATGAAGTTGCACTGGAAGCATTAAGACACCGTACAGAAACAATACCACCATAACGACTCAATTTTTTTACTTTTTATCAGGAACCAAAGCAATGTCAATTATCAGGAATATTCACATCACCTTAGCATTGCTATCGATTACGGGTTTTGTCTACCGTGGCTTGATGAAAATAAAAAACCCCGATGAAATACGCGCCAAATGGTTGAAGATAGTCCCTCATTTTATTGATACATTGTTACTGGTCAGTGCTATTTATCTTGTCATCATAAGCCACCAGTACCCGGAAATATTCAATTGGGTCACGGCTAAACTTTGCGCTCTCTTATTATATATTTTATTTGGACTTTACACATTGCGATTCAGTAAAACGCGTGGCGAAGCCACCATCGGCTTTGTACTGGCGGTATTGACCTTCGCATATATAGTCAGCGTCGCGGTAACTAAACAACCATGGCCGTTAATGCTATAGTGTTTCTAAACAGGCAATCTCATGACATCAATAACTATTAGACAACCCGATGACTGGCACCTTCATGTCCGCGATGGCGATGTCCTGCCTGATGTCATGAAAGAAACAACACGCTGTTTTGGCCGCGCCATTATCATGCCGAACCTCAAGTCTCCCGTGACCACCACCGAACTTGCGATAGTATATCGGGATCGAATCAATGCAGCCTGCCCTGATGGGGCTGACTTTGCTCCGTTAATGACACTTTATCTGACTGACAAGACCGAGCCTGCTGAGATTAAAAAAGCAAAAGGGTCTTCGCTGGTGCATGCCGTGAAATATTACCCAGCAGGCGCAACCACCCATTCTGATTCTGGCGTCACTGATTTAAAACACGTCTATCGTGTCCTGGAACAACTTAGCCAGCATGGAATGCCGTTATTGGTGCACGGTGAAGTGACCGATCCTGATATTGATGTCTTTGAACGAGAGAAAATCTTCATCGACAGAAAACTCACGCCGCTGGTCAAAGACTTTCCTGAACTACGCATCGTATTTGAACATATCACAACAAAACACGCCGTCGATTACGTCAGGCAGGCATCGACAAATATCGGTGCAACCATCACGCCACATCATTTAGTTTATAACCGCAACGCCATGTTTAAAGGCGGCATCCGGCCACACTATTATTGCCTGCCCATTTTGAAACATGAAAAACATCGACAGTCATTGCTCAGTGCAGCCACCTCCGGTGATCCGAAATTCTTCCTCGGCACCGATAGTGCGCCTCATTCACTTGCAAATAAAGAGTCCAGTTGTGGATGTGCCGGTATTTATAACGCCCCGGTTGCTATCGAATTATACGTTGATATCTTCGAGCAAGCCGGTGCACTGGACAAACTGGAAGACTTTGCCAGCATCAATGGTGCCAACTTTTACAAATTGCCTATCAATAAAAAGACGATTACTCTGGAAAAAACCGCCTGGACAGTGCCAAAAACAAAACCACTCGGGAATGAAAATGTTTCACCCCTATGCGGCGGCGAGAAGATCGCCTGGCAAATCAAGATTTAATCTACATAACCTGAGCTGCGCATAAAAAGAAGCACGTCATTCCGGTGTGGGTTTGATTTTGTAGGAGTGCCCTCAGGCCGCGATTAGCAGTAAACGTGGGCGTTTATCGCGGTCTAAGACCGCTCCAACAAACCTGTCCGGCGATATCTACACTGTATAAAGTGGATACCATTTAGGAACCGTTATTTAGTGCCCTGATTTAATATACCGCCTTGACCTGATAACCACGATTTTCCAATAGCTGCAAAATTCCCTCTTTGCCAGGAAGGTGCAGGGCGCCAACCGCAATAAATGCCTTGCCTTCGGTTAATTGCGGTTGCATTCGCTTGACCATACGATGATTTCTTTCTTTGATTAACTTATTTTTCATGATTGCAGTAATGGCGGGATCTGCACGTTTCATCTCAGCCTCACTAAATGTTTGCATCCCGCGCAAATCACGATTTACATAATAGCGTAACAGTGTTGAGATTTTTTGCGGCATCCCGGGGTAATCCTTAATAGCCTGAATCAGCATTGCCTTTTGCTGCCGTTCCGTCATGCTTTCAAATACACCCATCTGTTCCGCGACCGTCTCCAGGCCATGCAGCTTTAGTCCTTTTTGTTGGGCCATTTGGTAGAGCTTAAGATCAAGAAAAATACCCGTGGTTGATTTTGGCATACTTAGTTGTGCGGCAATAGCCCAGGGTTTCATCTTGTCCACCAACATCTCAGGGACACCATAACCACTCATTAACGCTACAGACTGACGGTAATAGCGCTCACCCAGAATCGATTTCAAACTTTTATTGTCTGGCAAAAATAATTGCATTTGTGCCTGCAACATTGATGACATATCCAGCTCCAGTTCTGCGGTAAAACTGCCCGACACATCGAAGGCCTTTTGTACTTTAGCCGGAAGGTTTGTAACCGATGGGTGATCGGAATGGATCGTGCCTAACAAATAACTACCCTGCTGCCCCACTTTACTGATTTCCCAGAGTACGCCCCGATCGAAACTACCGGACCATGCCGTGAGCGGCTGGGCTACTAACACCAGCAGAACCAGGCACGCCCCAAAAACCACTTTGTTGAATAATTTTGCTCGCATTTTCATTCCAGTCACAAGTTTTAACAGTATTTGTGTAAATCTAGCACTCTTTTCGTTATCCTGTCGGGATGAACCGTACAAATGAAGAAGTACATATCCCGCACATCTCACACCGATTCAGAGGATTCCTGCCCATTATCATCGACGTCGAGACCTCGGGCTTCGATCCGGTGAAGAATGCCCTTCTCGAAGTGGCGGCGGTCCCTGTCATTATCGATAATAATGGCAAGATAACCCCTGGTGCCACCACCGCCTGCCACGTTGAACCCTTTGAGGGTGCAGAGCTGGATCCACGATCCCTGGAATTTACCGGCATTGACCCACACAACCCCTTTCGAATGGCAAAACCGGAAAAGGAGGCACTGGAACACATCTTTAAACCAATCCGCACCTTGATCAAAGGTCAACAGTGTTCCCGCGCGATACTGGTCGGACATAATCCCTTCTTCGACCTGGGTTTTCTCAAAGCCGCCATCGAACGTTGCAATATTAAAACTCACCCATTTCATTCATTCAGCACCTTCGATACAGCCACCCTTGGCGGCCTGGCCTACGGACAAACCGTACTTGCCCGCGCCGCCATTGCAGCAGGTATCGAATGGGATGCCGAACAGGCCCACTCTGCCATCTACGATGCGGAAAAGACCGCCGAATTATTCTGCAAGATCGTCAATTCCTGGGATCAGCACATTGGAATTTAGTACACAGGTTTGCAACAAAAAAATACTATAAACAAAAAAGCCCGCTTAAAGCGGGCTTTCCAGTCAAATAGTAACGCAAATTTAAACCGTGGCGGCTTCCACCATCGTCTTAAGTTCGCCTTTCTGGTAAAGCTCCAGTGTAATATCGCAGCCACCAATAAGTTCACCCTTAACATAAACCTGCGGGAACGTTGGCCAGTCCTGATAACGCGGTAGATTCTCGAAAATCTCCGGATCCATCAGGATATTTACATGGGTAAATTCCTGGCCGCAGGCCTGAAGTGCCTGGGCGGCGCGCGACGAGAACCCACACTGTGGTAACTGTGGGGTACCTTTCATAAAAATAACAACCGGATTGTCTTTAACAATCTTGTCGATTCGCTCTAATACGTCCATCGATATACCTCTAAAAATGTAATTGTCAGTCTGGGCTCGGTGTTGACCCCAGCCAGGGCTGGTTTAAATATCACTCAATTCTAATAGAGTCGTTGCCAAAACGAAACCAATATCTGACTAATTCAATAAGGTATGGCCCTGTTCATGGGTATCAATGGCATTTCGTAAGCTCAACTCAAGTGGGTCTGCAGCCACAGCTCCAACAAGGCCAGATGCCACAGCTTGCTCCCCTGGAGCCGTGTAAAGTGTTGATCTGGCTCTGATAATAGCTTTTCGACATAAGCCGGCTGGTAGAGCCCACGTTGCCTGGCCGTCTCGGATAACAGGATATCCCGCATGAAATTGAGAAAATCGTCGCGCACATATTTCAGGGCCGGCATTGGGAAATAACCCTTGGGGCGATCAATGACCGCATCTGGCAAGATACCCCGGGAGATCGCCTTGAGCACATGTTTGCCATCGCTGCCCAACTTCATGTGTGGTGGCATTTGGGCGGCCAGCTCGACCAGCCGGGAATCCAGGAAGGGCACACGCGCTTCGAGACCAAAGGCCATGGTCATGTTATCCACCCGTTTCACCGGGTCATCGACCACGAGCGTCGTGACGTCGAGTCGCAGTATTCGGTCAATAAATTCATCCGCAGCGGGCTCGTTTAAAAGCGAATCTATCTTCTGCCGCGTGTAATCGTCACCGTGGTATTTGTCGGCTACCGTCTGAAGATATTCGGCGTGTTCCCGATCAAAATAGTAGCGCGCAAACCGATCCGTATAGTCGCCATTGATATCCTGCACCATTTTTTGATACCAGAAATAACCGGCAAAGACCTCGTCTGCACCCTGCCCGCTTTGCACCACCTTTACCTGCTGAGACACCTGCTCGGACAAGAGAAAGAAGGCTACCGCATCCTGACCGAACATCGGCTCGGCCATATACTCCACCGCTTCAGGCAGACGCTTGAGCACTTGATCGTTCGGAATGTGAATCTTGTGATGTTGTGTCTGGTAGCGTTCAACGATCTGATCAGAGAATTCAAACTCACTACCCTTTTCTTCTGGCTGATCTTCAAAACCAATGGAAAAGGTCAACAGATCGTTTACCCCGGCTTCCGCGAGTAAGGCCACCAACAAACTTGAATCCAGGCCACCCGACAGTAAGACACCCACGGGCACATCGGCCACCATTTTGCGTTTCTGGACGGCATCACGTAATTGTTGATGAATACGGGCTATCCACTCTTGATCCGTATATTTTTCTGTTGGTCGAGTTGCCATTAACCGCCAATAACGATGACTCGATACCTCACGATTGGTCTGGATGGTCATGGACGTGCCTGGTTCGAGTTTTTTGATGCCGTTTAATATCGTATGCGGTGCAGGGATCACTGCGTGTAACGTAAACTGGTGATGCAGGCCAACCTTGTCGATGGATGTGTCTTCTTGCCCGGTGGCAATCAAGGCCTGGGGATTAGAGGCAAATCGAAAATAGTGACCCGTTTGTGAAAAATAGAACGGTTTGATACCCATTCTATCCCGGGCAATAAACATCTGCTTTTTATTGTTGTCCCAGATCGCAAAGGCAAACATACCGTCGAGATGGGCCGGACATTGCTCACCCCACTTATGATAGGCCTTGAGGATGACTTCGGTATCACCTTCACTCTGAAAATGATAACCTTCATCAATAAACCGTTTTCGCAGCTCAGGGTAATTATAGATCGTACCGTTAAAGACAAGCGTCAATCCTAACGGCGCATCATGCATCGGTTGGTTGGAACGTTCTGATAGATCAATAATCGCCAAACGACGATGACCAAACTGCACTGACTCGTGCTGCCAGGTCCCTTCGAAGTCAGGTCCTCGGCGTGCCAGTTTGGGTAACATCTTTTTAATGACCTCAGGGTCCGGCCCCTGAGAATCAAAGCGTAACTCACCACATAGACCACACATATTAGCTTTCCATTTCCTTTTCCATTGTCACCTCTTTAATCTATTGCCTTACCCCAACCACCACCGCCTGCGGTTTCGATAGTGAGTCGATCGCCTTTGTTTAATTTGGTAGAAAATTTGGCGGGCATGACTTTTCCATTTATTTTATTAACCCCCAGTTGACCGTCCTGGCCCTCGTTTAAACCCCAGGGTGGTATTTTTCGGCGTTCGGTCAACAAGGTCACGATCGTCTCATCCGTAAACTCTAATTCACGGATCAAACCATCCCCACCACGATGTTGTCCTGCCCCACCTGATCCTGACCGCAACGCATAACGATGCACCCGAACTGGATAAGACGACTCCAGCACCTCGACCGGGGTGTTACGGGTATTGGTCATATGCGTCTGGATGCCCGACAAACCATCGCTGTGTAACCCGGCGCCCATGCCACCGCCTATCGTTTCGTAATAATCCCAACCGTGGCCTGTAATACCCCCGTCACTACCTCGGCTACCCCTTTCGTTACCCATAGCAAGGTTATTCATACTGCCATGGCTCGCCGCAGGGATCTGATTGGGGATCGCCTGCGCCAACGCACCCATCACGACGTCGACAACGCGAGTACTGGTTTCGACATTGCCCGCCGCCACGGCCGCAGGACGTCTCGCGTTAAGCAGACAACCCACTGGTGCGCTGATGCTAATGGGCCGAAAACTACCCGCACACGCCGGTGTGTAATCTGGCATTAAACAACGAAACACATAATAAACGGCCGCGGCGACCACTGACAGTGGGCAGTTAATATTTCCCCGCGTTTGGGGGTCGGTACCGGTAAAATCAGCATGCACCTGATCATGTTTGACCATAAGTGTCAGTTGAATGTTAATCAACTCATTCCCCAGGCCATCATCATCCATCACATCGCTAAATTTATATTCGCCATCGGGTATAGACTGGATGACCTGCAAGGCAATCGCGTGTGCATAATCATTTAAGGCCCCCAGCAATTGCTGATAACGTTCAACACCAAACTGTGCAATTAAACTTTCTAATCGTCGCATCCCGGTCTTGTTGGCACTGATCTGCGCCGCAAAGTCGCCTTCACCTATGGTTTTGTTACGTGTTGAATCAAGAATGGTGTGCATTAACGCCTGATTTACTTGCCCACGTTTCAACAAATATTGAGGGGGGATAATCATGCCTTCCTCTTCCAGCGAACATGAGATCGGCATCGAGCCGGGACTATGCCCACCAATATCCGCATGGTGCGCCCGGTTGGCCACGAAGCCCTGTAATTCATCATGGATAAACACCGGGCTAATCACGGTGACATCAGGCAAGTGCGTGCCACCGAGGAAGGGGTCGTTAACCACAATCACATCGCCAGCATGCCACTCGATTTGGGTGACAATATCGCGCATCGCATAGGCCATGCTGCCCAGATGCACCGGGATATGAGCCGCCTGCGCACACAACTCACCCTCTGTGTCAAAAACCGCGCAGGAAAAATCCAGCCGATCACGAATATTAGGCGAAAAGGCGGCCCGTTGTAGCACTGCCCCCATCTCAGTGCAGACTGCGTTAATACGGTTAGAAAAGATACTCAGCTCTATTGGATCCATGGCCGGATTCATGACCGAAAACCTTTGTCTGCAAAAAAAATAAACAAGTCTTTCATAAGGGTATAGTACTTTCGTCTCGCTGCTCAACGCCCGACCGAATACAACCCGGAATAATCAGGGGTATTCAGGGGGTGCCCGGCAGCGGAATAGTATAGTAGAATAGTCAAAATTTATTTTACCTGGCTCGATTCATCCACAGACATTAAAGATAAGGGGGAGAACACTCCATGAATCCACTTAAATCCGTACTTGGCACCATTATCTCAGGTGGTGTGCTGGCAATCATTCTTATTTTTGTCATAAAAGGCATGACCACGCCTGAAGGCACTGAAATGGCCATAAAAGTGAGTCCACTCGATTTTTGGCGCTGGGCACACGTCCTGGCCGGTATCGTCTGGATTGGTCTGCTTTATTACTTTAATTTTGTACAAGTACCTGCCATGCCGGCCGCCAAGGCCGATGGTACGGCCGCTGGCATCACCAAGCACATTGCCCCTCTGGCCCTGCTCTGGTTCCGTTGGGCGGCACTAGCCACCTGGCTCACCGGTATGCTTGCTCTGGAGGCCTTGCACACAACCGAAGGTTCTGGTGTGGTCGCGGCATTTACCCTGGCTCAAGGCTACCAGATTATTGGTATCGGAGCCTGGCTGGGCACCATCATGCTGTTCAATGTCTGGGTTCTGATCTGGCCTAACCAGAAGAAGATTCTGGGTATGGTCGAGGCCAGCGACGAGGCCAAAGCCAAAGCGGCCTTCGTCGCACTGATGGCCTCACGGACAAATACCATGCTCTCTATCCCAATGATACTGTGCATGGTCGGAAGCCATACTCACCAACTACCCATCTAGGCAATAACGGGTTTCGGTGTAGAAAACCCGGCAATTTGCCGGGTTTTCTGCTTTTAGGGGGTTACCAAAACACGGACGAGTGTCTAGAATTAAATCCTGCAGTGGCGGCCTTATTTTTGGCTGCTTTTTTATTTATAGGTGGCAGTCAATATGGATCACTTGATGACAAATTATGCCCCTTTGCCCGTGACCTTTACCCACGGTGAAGGTGCCCTTTTGTGGGACAGCGCTAGCAAAGAATATCTGGATGCACTCGGCGGCATCGCCGTCTGTGCGCTGGGTCATGCCCACCCTGATGTCACTCAGGCTATCTGTGATCAGGCCGCCAAGCTGGTGCATACCTCCAACATCTATCAGATCGAAGTTCAGCACAAGCTGGCCGACAAGCTCTGTGAACTGTCTGCTATGGATAATGTATTTTTCTCAAACTCCGGTGCCGAGGCTAATGAAGCCGCGATCAAACTCGCACGACTCTATGGACATAACAAGGGTGTCGATACCCCTACCCTGATCGTGACCGATGGCAGTTTTCATGGCCGGACCTTAGCAACCCTGACCGCAACGGGTAATCGTAAGATCCAGGCCGGATTTGAACCACTGGTCAGTGGTTTCGTCCGGGCGCCCTTTAACGATATCGAGGCCGTTGAGAATATTGGCAACAACAACAAAGACGTTGTGGGGGTGATGGTCGAGCCGATTACCGGTGAAGGTGGCATATGCATTCCTGACGCCGACTACTTGAATAAACTCCGTGAACTATGCGATCAACACGGCTGGTTACTCATCCTGGATGAGATCCAGACCGGCATGGGCCGTACCGGTCAGTGGTTTGCCCATCAGCATAACCAAATTCAACCAGATATTATGACCCTCGCCAAAGCGTTAGGTAATGGTGTGCCCATTGGCGCCTGCCTGGCACGGGGTGAAGCGGCAACCCTGTTTCAACCCGGCCATCACGGCTCGACCTATGGCGGCAATCCACTCGCCTGTCGCGCCGCCCTGTCCGTGATCGATACTATTGAAAAGAATAATTACGTCAAACGTGCCGTAGAATTGGGTGACTATTTTTTAGCTGGCTTTAATAAAGCGCTCGACCAGGTCGAAGGCATTGCCGAGATACGTGGCAAAGGTTTAATGCTGGCGATTGAACTGGACAGAGCCTGTCCGGAACTGGTCAAACAGTGTCTCGACAACGGTCTTTTGATCAATGTGACGGCGAACAATGTCATCCGTTTATTACCGCCTTATATTATGACCAATGAACAAGCTGATATTGTTATTAAAAAAGTGACGGCTGCAGTGATTGCTTTTTTGAAAGGGAATGAGGAATAAACCATGACTCAGCATTTTTTAACTCTGCTCGATCTGGATAAGACACAAATCCACTCGCTGATTGATCGCGCGATTGAATTAAAGAAAATGCAAAAGGCAGGCAAACCTCACGAGTTTTTCAAAAATCGGGTGATGGCCATGATCTTTGACAAATCATCAACCCGTACTCGCGTATCGTTTGAAACCGGCATGGTTCAATTTGGTGGCCACGCTATTTTTCTCTCCCCACGTGATACCCAGCTGGGACGTGGTGAACCGATTGAGGATAGCGCTCGGGTACTATCACGTATGGTTGATATCGTGATGCTACGAACTTTTGAACATGAAAAGCTGGAACGCTTTGCGGAATATTCACAGGTGCCCGTGATCAATGCGTTGACCGATTTGTATCACCCCTGCCAGTTACTCGCAGATATCCAGACCTATGTTGAAACACGTGGTGATATTAAAGGCAAGACTGTCAGCTGGGTTGGCGACGGTAATAATATGTGCCATTCCTACATTAATGCAGCTATTCAGTTTGATTTTACTTTGAATATTGCCACCCCAAAAGGATTTGAGCCTGACAAAAATATTATGGCTAAAGCTGGGGACAGAATTAATCTTACGCAGGATCCAAAAGCCGCCTGTGAAAATGCAGACGTCATTACCACTGATGTATGGGCCAGCATGGGACAGGAAGGTGAACAAAACGAGCGCGCTGACGCCTTCGCCCACTTTCAGGTGGATAATAGCCTGATGAAACTGGCCGATAAAGATGCCTTATTTATGCATTGCCTGCCCGCCCACCGTGGGGAAGAAGTCAGTACGGAAGTGATTGATGGTCCGCAGAGCGTGGTGTGGGATCAGGCAGAAAATCGCCTGCATGCTCAAAAAGCCCTGACAGAACTTCTACTCAACCAAAAATAACTCCTCCATAAAAGGTGCGAGTTTCTATAGGCCATGCTATATAATTATCATGCTAAATATATTTTCTCGTTCGCTCATTCTTTGTATTTTATTTCTCCCGCAATGTTTATCAGCCGGCCCGCTTGAGGACGGCCACGATGCCTTCGATAATAAACAGTATCAGCGTGCCTATAAAATCTGGTTGCCCCTGGCCGAACAGGGCGATGCCGAAGCGCAATACAACATTGCTTTGCTATACATGAAGGGCAATGGTGTAAAACAAAATGATAGAACGGCCCTGTCCTGGTTCACCCGCGCCGGAGAACAAGGTATGGCCGACGCGCAATATAATGCGGGCGTCATGTTTTACGGCGGCAAAGGCGTCTATCCCGATAATCATTCCGCTATTGAGTGGTGGCAACTGGCCGCCAGCCAGGGGCATCCTAACGCACAAAACAATCTGGCGATCATGTATGCTTTTTCGTACGGCACTAAAAAAGACCCACAAAAGGCCCTTGAACTCTGGACCAAAGCAGCCGAACAGGGACACCCGGATGCACGTCATTCTTTGATCAGTGCCTACACCGGTGCTATTGTCGGATTCCCAGAGGATTTAGAAAAAGCAAATTACTGGACGAAAAAAATAGCCCGATAAAGATATCGGGCTTATCAATAACCTAACCTTTTGAGCAACGAGTCATTCCCTTTTCTCGCCTTGTCCATGCCCTTATGTATTATCTAAATTTAGAATTTGTAGATCATACCCACCGAGACCGAACTGGGATTACCGCCTACTGGACCACCCACTTCATCACCATGACCACCATCGACTGCCTTAAAGTCAGCGTTGGCATCATTGTCAGTCGCACCGTAAGCTGCATACAATTGCAGTTTCTTATCCATCTTGTGGAAATAACCAATAGACACTTTGCTCGCACCCGTATCAGTCGTTCCATCGGCATCATCGGCTTCCAGGTATTGCACACGAATGTCAGAGTTTTTGCCTACTTTAATTTTGGCATTTACACCAATAACGTCACGTTTCCATTGCGCAACAGTATCCGAATCAATATTTTCCCAAATGGCACCTATGGTACCGAAGCCAAACTTGTAACCAAGTGATAAACGAGTAGCGTCACCGTTAGCTATTTTACTGTGATTGTCCCAGCTTTCATAAGCGGCACCGAGACGGAAGCCACCAAACTTACCAAGTAGACCAAGGCTTGTTACTTTCTTGTCATTGTTATCGACGCTACCACTTGCACCTTCAGGTTCAACGGCATACAAAGCCTGGAACTTGATTGAATCATTCTTATATTCATACATGATGGCATTTTTAACGCGTTCGTTCAGCTGGTTGCCATCAAGGTAACCTGCACCAAGAATTGCGCGGCGTTCACCAACACTGTCACCAAAAACACCCCATTTGGAACCAACCGTTTTAAAAGGCGTGTCATGAATACCAACAATGATTTTACCAAAGCCACCTTTCATACCAACGAAACTATTACGTGACGCAAACGTACCCTTCGATGAATCATCAAACCTGACTTCTTGTTCAAATTGATAAACAAATTTGACACCGCCTGCAGGCAGTTGACCTTTGAAACCAACCCGTGACGAGTTGCTCGATACCGAAAAACCATCGGTGGTGGTCGCACCATCAGTATCGCTGGAGTCGACTGACATATGAATTTTCCCATAAATTTCCAGTTTATCACCGGCAACCTGGATAGCCTGCACACTTGTCGGTAACAGTAGGCATAATGATACAAAAGACGCGATTTTATTTAATTTCATAATTTCTCCCATGAACGTTGCTCAAATACAACAATGTAGTTTTTAAAACATAGTGGGAGCATGATGTCTGCCAATTATTAAACTCGCATGACTGTAAGATGACAGTTTTGTGATCACAGAATGGCGAAGATATGACGTTTATGACGTTTATGACGGTTAAAGTTGTCAATTTTCCCTGCTACTCAAAAAAGGATGGGCCGGAAGGTAAAATTCACTCAAATTTTCGTCACTTTTCTAAATGAGATTTGTTATCATTTGAGTCTGTAGTAAGGAAAATCGATGAAACCGATTCTGGAAGTGAAAAATATAGAATGCCAATATCGTGATCATGTAGTGGTGCACGATGTGTCCCTGCATATTACGGATGGTAATCTGCTATGCCTGCTTGGGCCCAGTGGCTGTGGAAAAACGACCGTATTAAGGGCGATTGCCGGCTTTGAGCCTGTCACGCGGGGTGAAATTCGCTTACGTGATCAACGCGTCTCCTCTGTGGGTTATGCCACGCCACCCGAAAAACGAAAGATCGGCATGGTCTTTCAAGATTACGCCTTGTTCCCTCACATGAATGTGCATGACAACGTTGCCTTTGGCCTACGTCACATGACAGCACAAGATCGAAAAAAACGGGTCGATGAGATTCTTGGCGTGGTTGAGCTGACAAGTTACGGCGATCGGTATGTACATGAATTATCCGGTGGTCAACAACAGCGTATTGCCCTGGCACGTGCACTGGCGCCCAAACCCGATCTTATTCTGATGGATGAACCTTTTTCCAATCTTGATGTAGAGATGCGTGAGTATCTTAGTCAGGAGGTACGAGGTATTCTAAAGTCACAGGGTGCCACCGGCGTACTGGTCACCCACGACCAGCTTGAAGCCTTTTCCTTTGGCGATCAGATTAGTGTGATGAATCAGGGGGAAATCGTCCAGCATGACACAGCATATAACCTGTACCACTCGCCAGACAGTTTTTTCGTTGCCGACTTTATCGGTCAGGGCGTATTTCTGGATGGCACTCTACTTGCCCCGGAAAAAGTGGAAACACCGTTAGGCGTCATTTCAGGTGACCGAGCCTATGACTGGCCACGCGGTACTCAGGTTAAACTATTGATACGCCCAGATGATATTGTCCATGACGAGAATGGGAACCTTGAGGCTCAAGTCTGCAACAAGGCCTTTAAGGGTGCAGAAATACTTTACACTTTAAAACTTCCGACCGGGATTGATGTGTTATCGCTATTTCCCAGTCATCACAACCACGAAATCGGTGAGCATGTAAAAATTAGCTTTGCGCCGGATCACATGGTTGCCTTCAAGACTGGTTAGTCCTCGCCATGCTTATTAGTATGGTGTTCCCGTGCTTCCTTCTGGACTTGATCTGAACTGATGTGTCGTACATCTTTTCCTTTCACCAGATAAATCACATATTCACAAATATTTCTGGCTCGATCACCAATTCTCTCCAGCGCACGGGCTGACCACATCACACCGATAACACGTGGAATCGAACGTGGATCTTCCATCATATAGGTCATTAGTTGACGCAGAATATTTTCATACTCTTCATCCACTTTCTTGTCCTGTTGTGCAATTTTTACCGCTGCTTCTGCATCCATCCTGGCAAAGGCATCCAAAGAGTCGTGTAAAATTTTTTGCACACGTTCGCCCATATGTTCAATACCAATTAATGCCTTGGTTTCTTTTGAATCTGCCTCAGAGAATTTCAATGCCATACGCCCAACACGCTCGGCCTCATCGCCGATCCTTTCCAGATCAGTAATAGTCTTAATTATCGCCAGAATCAATCGTAAATCACTCGCCGCAGGCTGGCGTCGAGCAAGGATATGGGTACATTCTTCATCAATTTCAACTTCAAGGCGGTTTACTTTATAGTCATTAGTAACCACAGCCTCTGCCAGGGTCATGTCCATAGTCGTCAGCGACATAATTGCGTCATTTAGCTGTTGTTCAACGATCCCGCCCATTTGCAGAACACGCGTACGAACATCTTCCAGCTCCTGATTAAACTGTTGAGAAATATGGTGACCAAGATCTGATTTTTCCATGATGCTGCCTCTAACGGTTACTCCGTTTATTCAAGTAGTTTAAAAAACCTGCCAGGTCTTATCCGTATCGACCCGTAATATAATCTTCCGTCTGTTTCTCAGATGGATTTGTAAATAGTTTATTCGTATCTGCATGTTCAATCAGCTTACCCATATACATAAATGCCGTATAGTCAGAAACACGGGCTGCCTGCTGCATATTATGCGTTACTATAATAATAGTATAATTTTGCTTTAATTCATAAATCAATTCTTCAATTTTCAGCGTCGAGATGGGATCCAGCGCGGATGCAGGTTCATCCAGTAACATAACTTCTGGTTCAATTGCAATCGCCCTTGCAATAACCAGACGTTGTTGTTGACCGCCCGAAATACCCAGTGCATTATCATTTAAACGGTCTTTCATTTCATCCCAGAGAGCCGCACTTCGTAGTGCTTTTTCAACGGCCTCATCCAGTTTGCGTTTGTCGTTAACACCCTGAATACGTAAACCGTAAGCAACATTTTCGTATATTGATTTTGGAAAAGGGTTAGGCTTTTGGAAGACCATACCGATACGCCGTCGTAAATTAGCAACATTTACCTGCTTATTGTAAATATCTTCGTCATGAAGCTTTATCTCACCCTTTATCTGGCATCCATCAACCAGGTCGTTCATGCGATTAAAGCAACGCAGTAGCGTTGATTTACCACAGCCGCTGGGACCGATAAATGCCGTCACCCGGTTTTTTGGGATAACCATGTTAATATCATAAAGCGCCTGTGAACTGCCATAATGCAAATCCAGGTTTTTTACTTCCAGTGCTATTTCTTCACTGGAAAGGTCGCTTGCACCAAATGGCCGTTTTAACGCATCAAAATCGATACCGTGTGTTCTCGTCTCACTAGTTTCAGTCATCATACCGCTACCATTAAATAAAATATTCTGTTAACTTTCCAGCGCTCTGTACTTTTCACGCAACCGATTACGTATATAAATTGCCACCATATTCAAGGCTACAATCACTAGCACTAACAAAAGTGACGTCGCATAAACCAGAGGCCGTGCAGCCTCTACGTTAGGGCTTTGAAAACCAACGTCATAAATATGGAACCCCAGGTGCATAAATTTACGATCAAGGTGTATAAAGGGTGCAGTACCATCTAATGGTAGCGAAGGCGCCAGTTTCACGACACCGACCAGCATCAGAGGCGCCACTTCACCGGCCGCCCTGGCCACCGCTAAAATTAGACCGGTCATAATGGCCGGACTGGACATGGGAATAATCGTTCGCCACAGGGTCTCAAACTTGGTGGCACCTAACGCCAGACTACCTTCACGAATACTTTTAGGGATGCGTGACAAACCTTCCTCTGTTGCCACAATGACGACTGGTAAAGTCAAAATAGCCAGTGTCAAAGAAGACCACATAATTCCTGGCGTACCAAAAGTCGGTGCGGGCAGCCCTTCTGAGAAAAATAACCGATCGATATTGCCACCCAGAAAATAAACAAAGAAACCCAGTCCGAATACACCATAAACAATCGATGGCACACCCGCCAGATTATTCACTGCGATACGGATAGTTCTCGTTAAAGGACCTTGTTTGGCATATTCGCGTAAATAGACTGCAGCAATAACACCTAAGGGTGTAACCATGATCGCCATGATTATCACCATCATCACTGTACCAAAAATCGCCGGGAAAACACCACCCTCTGTATTCGCTTCACGTGGTTCATCGCTCACAAATTCCCAAATATTCGCAAAATAGCTAACCAGCTTACTGGGTAATGACATCTGATTCGGTTGGTAAACTTTAACAACTTTATCAAACGATATTTCCCGCAATTGATCCTGTGCCGTACGTACCATAAAAGAATCACGTATTATTTTCTGATTCAGATCGTTGAGTCGTTTCTGAATTTCAGCATAACGTAGGTCGAAGATTTTACGTATAGCATCAAGCTCAGCTTGGTGTTCGACGGTTAAGTCATTGTCCAGCTCATAACGCCGCGTCTGTAGACGTAACTTCTCAATTTCATGATTTACATCGCCAATATCACTTTTCTGGATCTCGACGATCTTATCATGCAAGTCAAGAGCACGTTCTTTGCGTTGTTCAAACTCAGCCCACAATGCGTCCTCAGATAAATTTAACACCACACCATTTTCTTTGATCGATACCAGGAAACCGTAAAAATTACCCCACTCACGGCGCACCACGACAAGCGCATCTTCAGGCTTGGACATATTCTTGATGCCAGGTTGAATTATCAAACGAAAATCCACACCATAGACATCCCGGTTACCTGTCTTCAAAGTGTAGCGTGTAATAAATTCATCATCACCTGTTAGTTTGTAATCATTTTCAAGCAGGATCGCGCGAGGCACATCTTCTTCACCCCATATCTCACCCATCAAACGTATTTGCTGTCCGTGTTTATCGGTATAGTCCATCTTCTGCAAATCGGACGGCCAAAAAAAACCCAATCCTTTTACCATGATCAGGCCTAATAGCCCGAAGACCATAATCAGACTTGCGCTGACGGCAGCGGCATTCAACCATACCCATGGATTACCACTTTTGAACCAAACTTGAAGTTTCATATTATCGATTCATCACAATGAGCTGTACTTACGGCGTAATCGTTGGCGAACGATTTCAGCCAGCGTATTAAACACGAAAGTAAAAGCAAACAGAACCAGTGCCGCCAGAAAAAGCACACGGTAGTGCGTGCTAGCTACTTCTGCTTCAGGCATTTCAACCGCAATATTCGCCGATAACGTCCGCATACCCTGGAAGATACTGAAGTCCATTACCGGTGTATTTCCCGTTGCCATCAACACAATCATGGTCTCACCGACGGCACGCCCCAGGCCAATCATCACGGCTGAGAATATACCTGGGCTGGCCGTTAAAATAACTACCCGTGTCAGGGTTTGCCATTGCGTTGCACCCAATGCTAATGATCCCTGGATAAGATGCTTGGGCACAGCAAACAAGGCATCTTCAGCGATAGAGAAAATAGTAGGAATAACCGCGAAGCCCATCGCCAGACCAACCACAATAGAGTTTCTCTGATCAAAGGCAATGGATGAGTCTTTAAGGTAAGCAGCAACGTCACCATCAAACAGCAAATTCTCTACCAACGGGGACAACATGGCCCCTATCAAGACACAAATAACGATCGAAATCCCCAGTGTTAGTGAAGACTGAAATAACTCGTTATTCACTTTAGTTATTTGTTGAGTTATTTTTTCCGATTTAGTGATAAACAGGAAAGTCCAGGGGAATAATATTGCGGCGATGACCAGGTAAAGATTATTGTCCAACCATGGACCCAAATACTTGCCGTACTGGGTAATATTGCCGTCAAACCACCACATCTCAAGGTGTGGGCCCAAACTCAAGGCTAACCATCCGATTAGCAAGATAGCAGGAATCAGCAAAGCACTTTCCCAACCATCAGGAATTACAAATCGTATTTTCGCTGGCAATCTTTGCCAGACATACGCGGCGATCAAAACACCGATCGGCATCCCTATTAACAGCAAAAAGATACCCACCAGATTACTTTCTACGAATGGCGCTAACCAAAGACCCGCAAGAAAACCCAGGATAACAGTAGGCAGTGCCTCCATGATTTCAATCGACGGTTTTACTGTTTTACGCATGTTTGGTGACATAAACTGGGCGGTAAATATTGCTCCCATGATTGCGAGCGGTATCGCGATCATCATCGCGTAAAAAGCCGCCTTTAAAGTGCCGAAAGAAATGGGCACTAAAGAAAATTTTGGCTCAAAGTCATTATCTGCTGATGATGACTGCCAGATATAATCCGGCCCAGGGTAACTCTCGTACCAGACTTTACCCCACAATGAACTCCACGAAATTTCTGGGTGTTCATTGTCGATACTCCATAAGCTGAGCTGGTTATTTTTTGTAAGCACCACCATTGCGGTTGCACGTGGAGATAAAGCAATGTTAGTAATTTTGCTAGCAGAAAATTGTTGACGTAGTACCGTCTTTTCGGCAGTAGTGTGATAGATTCCGAATAGCCCAGATTCATCAAAGGTCAGAAAACCTTTTCGGCTGAACTCAGGAATAATTTTTACTATGGCTGCTGGGTGACTTTCAAATTCACGAAACTTGAGCAACTGTTCCTGGTTATTTTCATTTCGCACCAGCGACCACTGAGCCAGATGGCCG
>ENA-ORDP01000451-ORDP01000451.1-marine-sediment-metagenome-genome-assembly--contig:-NODE-451-length-26930-cov-9.505302_pt1 | contig 26930 bp, 23 predicted proteins | sample MGYA00248627_ERZ508539 | MGnify/ENA primary metagenome ERZ508539 (study PRJEB26208, sample SAMN05571518) | marine sediment metagenome | biome: deep sea; feature: Hydrothermal vent; material... | reverse complement strand
GATGCCACACTATCGAGTTCACCGTGCCAGGTTCAGACTGAAGCGCGCAGAGCAGGCTAAGGCCAACACAAAGGGGTCTTTTCTGTTGGTTACTTATCTTTGGGCAAGTGTATAGACCGTAGACATGGTTAACAAACGTGCCATGAGATGATTGACACTTTCAGGTTACCCTCCCATCTGATTAAAATCTAGTTTTCCGAATTTGTGATGACAGAAATACATATCGTAGATACCATCCTGTTCATGACGCTCCCGAAAAGCGATTGGTAATCCTTGTAGTGCATTTGAGACTTTCAGGCGGTGCTGTTTAAATCGCACCTCACCATTCCATGTCACCAGTGACACCTCGTCATCTGGGCTGTATTCAATGTCTGGTAAACACTCAGGAAAAGAACATGTGCTTGGTTGGTATCGGCTGGCAGGGACGGCCAGACCCAGGGCATCGTGTGGGCGAATATGATTGTAAATGGCGCGCCAATTATCGAAGGCCTGTTGCACATGGGCCATTCCTGTAAAGGTTTTCCCTGCCAGCACCTCAGCCTTGAGGGTGCGGTGAAAACGTTCTTCCTTACCATTGGTTTGGGGATGAGCTGGCCGACTAAAACTGATCTGAACACCGAGACGAATCAACCATACTGTCAATTGTGAAATGCCATGTTGTTTGGCTGAGGGGCTTCCCCAAGGAGGACCATTATCGGTATTGATACGAATAGGCAAACCGTAATGGCGAAAGGTCTCAGTGAGTGCCTGTTTCACTGGCTCTGTACTGGTTTTTTGCATCGCATGTAACACCAGGTTATAACGCGAATGATCATCCAATACTGTTAAGGGTTCGCAGCGCCCCTGTCCGGTTGCAAAAGAACCTTTGAAGTCCATTTGCCATAATTGATTGGGCTGTGCATGCTCAAAACGATGATAGACGGCCCCTTCACCCGTTTGACGAGATGTTATTAAGCCATAGCGATGCAAAATATGGGTAATCGTACTGGGTGCTGGCACATTTTTGTGGCCCTCGTTTTTCAAAATCCGTGAGATTTTGCGACCGCCCCATGCAGGATGTTGTTTGCGCAGTTTTACTGCCTGGCATTCAATCTCGACGGGGGTTTTTGTGGGGCAGGTCTTAGGTCGGCGACTCCGGTCAGCAAAATCTTCCTGTGGATTATTCTGGGCCCGATTCAACCACTTATAACCCGTAGTCCGGCTAACCCCAAATCGTCGGCACAACTGGCTAAACGTGACAGCTTCAGTTTTTGCCAACATAATAAGTTCTTGTCGTAGTGACATAGGTGTTTCCTCTTGCCATGGCATGGTCTTCCCCTTATTTGTGGTTATTTCCACAATAAGATGATGTAAACCATGTCTTGGCACAAGTGTTAACCATGTCTACGGTCTATACAGCCATCAAAGAAAAGATACTCGTCTATGAAGGACGAAAAACTCAGCTGAGCATCAGCACAACAATAAAAAAGTAAAACCCACCCAGAAAGGGCAACCCCAGCCGTGCGCAAGCACAAAAAAAGCCGACCAGAAGGTCGGCTCTTAAAAAATACTTGATATTTCGATCAAACCCTCAAGCCATTGCCTTAATCCGCGCATTCATATGACTCTTCAAACGCGCTGCCTTGTTCTTATGCTGCAATCCACGTCTGGCATTGCGGTCAATAATTGAAACTGCGGAATGGTAAGCGGATACGGCTTTATCCTTATCATTGCTTTCGATTGCTGCGTATACTGTCTTGATATAGGTGCGCATCATGCTACGCATACTGTGGTTTTGAGTACGGCGTAGCGTATTTTGACGGGCACGTTTACGTGCCTGAGGTGAATTTGCCAATGTCTAATCCTCTTGGAACAGGGCTGAGTCTGAGAAAACCGCGCAATATCCCTGTTTCTGGGTAATTTGTCAAGTTTAAAGCTGATTCTAGCTGCGGATAAATGCTTCTAGATGGCACTGTTATTTCCTTTTTTTACTACATCCTGGTTACTGATCAATAGTAATTGATGTTCTCGATCGATTCTTTTCTTTCCTTGCATACTGACATCAGGTAGCGTTACGCCATCATGCAAACAGACACAAACTAAAATGACCGGCGGACTGGTTAAATCTACGTTAAATACGGGTTCGATGACCCTGATATCCCGTATTTCAGGGCTGATACGTGACGTTGTGCTGGCAACCTCATTCGGTGCAAGCCTGGCAGCTGATGCCTTTTATGTGGCCTTCCGCATACCCAATTTCTTTCGTAGAATTTTTGCTGAGGGGGCGTTTTCGCAGGCTTTTGTGCCGATATTAAGTGAATACCGGAATCGAAGTGATGAGGCGGCGATTCGTGTTTTCATCAGTCATATGTCTGCTTCGCTGGGCCTGATTTTATTGTTAGTTGTTGTAGGCGGAGTGCTGGCGTCCTCGGCGATAGTGACCGTACTTGCGCCGGGTTTTCTGGATGAACCCGAGAAGTTTGCAATCACGGTGAGCATGTTGCGGATAACCTTTCCCTATCTACTTTTTATCTCGCTGGTCGCCATGTCAGGCGGCATCATGAATGCCTGTCACCATTTTACAACACCTGCATTTACGCCTGTGTTATTGAACCTGAGTATGATTGCAGCTGCACTGCTATTAGCACCTCTAATGAATGGTTCTGTGGTTGCTCTGGCCTGGGGCGTGTTGCTTGCCGGTTTTGTGCAGTTATTCTTTCAGTTCCCGAAATTGCGTCAGATGAATTTACTGGTATTTCCTCGCATCAACTGGCAGGATCAGGGGGTACGCAAGGTCGGCAAATTGATGATTCCGGCCGTCATTGGTAGTTCTGCGGCACAGATTAATCTGCTTATAAATACCATCCTGGCTTCCTTTCTGGTAACTGGCAGCGTTACCTGGCTGTACTATTCAGACCGCTTGATGGAATTCCCGCTAGGGATTTTTGGTATTGCCCTGGCCACGGTTATCCTGCCAGCTTTGTCTGATACCCATCACGCCAGAAGCAAAGAAGAATTTTCGGCATTACTGGACTGGGCATTGCGCTGGGCCGTCCTAATTGGCCTGCCGGCCTCCGTTGCACTGGTGTTGTTATCTGAGGCACTGCTTGCGACTTTATTCCAGTACCGGGCATTCACCGCTCTGGATGTCGACATGGCGAGCAAAAGCCTGATGGCTTTTTCTCTGGGGTTGCCTGGCCTGATTTTGATTAAGGTGCTGGCCCCAGGTTTTTTTGCCCGCCAGGATACTCGCACGCCGGCCAGGATCGCGGTGATTTCGGTCGTCGTGAACATTGTTTTTAGTCTGCTACTGATAAAGCCGTTGGCCCACACGGGGCTGGCACTGGCATTGACAGTTTCAGCCTACGTCAATTCCGGGCTGCTGTACTATACATTACGCAAGCAGGGCGTCCTGCATCTGCAGCTCGGATGGCCGCTTTTTCTGATTAAGGTGCTTATCGCAAGCATCGGCATGGGGGTGGTCCTGTATTATGGGGCAGGAAATCTTCAGGTATGGATAGATGCCGGTATACTTGAACGTATCAGTAGATTGACTATTCTTATTGTGACGGGAGCAGTTGTTTATTTTTCACTGGTATTCGCTTTTAGGATACCGATAAAAGAGATGTTAAAATCAGGCTGATGTACGAACTGGACAGCCGCTTTGTGGCACAAATTTTTCCACTGGATGAGGGGAGGGTGTTTACTCTTTCTGAAGCGAGGGCACTGATGCCGCTGATAGTAAAAATAACTACAGCGGCGCATAAAAAGCTGGAGCCATTAAGATCACAATTGCAAACAAGTATCACTGTGAATGATAATTCAGCCGGTACTGTTGAATCGGCCTATCGCAAAGTTGTACAGGACTGGATAGATAAACTGCAACGTCTGGGTGTCACGGCCAGCAATCTCTGGGTGGTACATTTTGACACCGGCGATGGACATTTGTGCTGGCGCTTCCCGGAATTACGTCTGGCAAATTTTCATCTGTATGAGGATTGCGAGAAAGGACGTCGTTCGGTGGAAGAGTATGTTGAACTGTTTCAGCCGGATTGGGGTTGAAAGAAGTTCCGATACAAATACCGGCTGTAATGATGATCAAGCGGATTCGCCCTGTATCCCTTAATATCAGGTTTTACCAGATGCCGGGAGACGTAATGGTAGATCGGTATGATGACCTGGTCGTCAAGTAGTTGTTGCTCGGCCTGCCGAATCAATTTCTCTCTCTGAGTGACATCCATCGTTGATTCGATCTGTTTAATTAAATCGTCATACAAAGGATTGGCGTAGCCGGTATCATTCTTGGCATTGTTGCTGGTGAACAGGGTCAGGAAGCTGCTGGCGTCGTTGTAGTCGGCTATCCATGAAGCGCGGTAGAGCTGTGTTTCTGTTTTGCTTTTTCTTCTATTGAGGAATACTTTCCATTCTTCATTGATCAGTTCTACTTTTATACCGAGGTTTTTCTTCCACATAGCAGCGATGGCGACGGCGATGCGTTTGTTCTGGTCGCTGGTGTTATAGTACAGAGTGGTGCGAAGCGGGTTGTCGCGACTGTAGCCGGCCCTGTTGTAGAGTTGTTTGGCCAGTTTCAGGTTTTGACCCATGCTGCTAGCAGATTGTTCGGCCCCGGACATAATCCCGGGGGGTAGCCATCGGTCTGCTGGATGCTCACCATTTCCCAGGATCTTCTCTGCAATAATTGCTCTGTCTATGGCCAGCGACAGGGCCCGACGCAAGTCGGTATTCCCTTTGAATGGCTTGCGAGTCAGGTTGAAGCCGTAATAGTAGGTACCGAGGTAAGGGCTGATGAAGGCTTGGCCGGGCAGGTTTTTTTTGATCCAACCAAGCTTGTTCGGTGGGATGGTATCGGTCCAGTCTAATTCACCGGCGCGATAACGGCTGAATTCGCTGTTGCTGGTTTCAATCGGATAATAGACCACCTGTTTAAAAAATAGTTTTTTCTGATTGTAGTAATGCGTGTTCTGCTTAAGCACCAGCTTTTCGTATGGCACCCATTGTTGCAGGGTCCAGGCTCCATTTGAAATTAAGTTCCCAGTACTGAAAGCCCTGTCTTTGTCCTTTATCAGGGAAGTTGCGTAGACAGGGAAGGCAATCGGGTGACTTAATATTTGCAGGAACCAGGGGACAGGATGATCAAGTTTTATGATCAGCTTGTGGGCATCCGGCATTTCTACGCCCAGTTTGTCTACTGGTAGTTTGCCGTCCATGATAGCTCGTGCATTCTTTATGGGCAGAAGCAGGCTTGCCATTGGGGCCGCTGTATCCGGGTCGAGGGCGCGTCGTAGTGAAAAGACGAAATCAGCAGCGCTCAAAGCATCACCGTTTGACCAGGTAATACATGTACGTAAATTGAATGTGTAGCTTAAACCATCCTCACTAACCGACCATTTTTCTGCCATACCGGGGATAATATTTCCCTCAGCATCTTCGGTCACCAGTCCCTCAAACAGATCACGTAGAATATTGCCGCTGGAGACATCTTCTGATTGATGTGGGTCGAGTGTAACGGGCTCTGTGCTATTGCCTCGATGGAGTATCTCAGCCGGCTTTGTATTGCCGGCTATTGAGGGTGCGCTGACAAAAACTAGTAACAATACTGTAAAACATAGAAATGAATGTACTGAAAAATATAAATATGAATGTAGGTGCGAATTCATTCGCACAAGAAAGTTAGAGGATTGGTTCATGTGGTTCATGGATTAGGTGAAGGTTCTTGTGCGAATAAATTCGCACCTACAGGGGGCCTTTTTCAATGAAGGCTTTTCTTGACGTAATGGTTCATTTTTTAACCTGTTCGGTAACACAGGCGAGATAATCTTTTTCCAGTTCGCTGGTTTCATGTCTTTGCGCTTTCCATATCGCTTCAGCCAGGCATTCAAGCAGTATATGTAATGCATCATGCTTGCCGTGGCTTTGCTGCAGGGTCTGGAAGTGCTGGCAGATACCTGGTGGATTATCGATTGATAGTTGTTCATTAATTGTTACGTGCAGACTCATATGCAGGAACGGGTTTCCCTGACCCTGCTCGGGCGGGAAATCAAAATCCAGGTATTTATCCTGATTTTCAAGTATGGAGTGATATTCGGGGTGCAGCAGGATAACGTCAATCAATAATGACTCAATACCCTGTAGAGCCTGGGATTGTTTGTACTTCTGCCAGGTATTAAAAAATACCTGCCGCATTCCGCCGCGGTCTTTTCCGTAGAGACTCAATGTATATCTACTTTTTTCGGTTGATTTTGAATAGCCCCAGACTTGTCGAATACTGATAGGTATAGTTTCCGTTTTTTAGCGGCCCGATTTCACCGTTGCCATAGAAGCCGATAAACGGCATGCCGGGGTTCGTTTCTCTGAGTATTTCTATATCTCTGTCGCTGCCACCATAGAATGAGGGGCCACGCCCCAGGCAGGGGAACATGAAGCCGAAATCCGCTTTACCATGGAGTTTCTTTGTTGCGGTATCGATAGCCTGTTTCATACCAAGTTCGGCAGCATAGGTATCGCGGATGGCCAGGAACAGGTGTTCGCCAGGCTGAAGCTCCGAGGTGAGGGTGATTGAATGGCTTTCCGGGTTGGTGGAGATGATGTGGTCGAGGTGGAAGCGGCCTTCGTTTATGGCATTGTCAGTTTGGCCAAAGGTGACGCCGCCCAGCAGCAGGTGTAGCGGCAGCTCGCTTTTTCTCATCGATGCTGGCAAGGCGTTTAGCAATACATCCAGCGCTGGTGAGTCTTCAATGCTGACCACATCCAGACCCTCGGCAGCATCAATGATGTGTGGTTTAGTCAGTGTTTTGAAGCTTTGTGCGACGGCAAAGCCTGCATCTACATTGTTGATGGCCAGCTCTACACAGTTATCCGCTTTTATCCGGGCACCCTGCCAGTGTTTGTAATTTCCCTGTCCCAGTGGGTCTGATGCAATGGCACCAATATGCGGTATCTCATCATGCAGCCAGTTCGGGTCGAAGCCCTGTGGTGTACCAAAGGACAGAAAGGCTTTTGCTGTGTCAGAACTGCGTGGAGAGATCACTGTGTCTTTGCCAAAAACCATGGCGGCGATGCCCGGGCTGTCCAGTATCCAGTCATGATCCGTCAATATGCCATAACCGATGCAGCCGGAAACCTGTAGACAGCGGGCTGTACGTGCGGCCAGGCGAACGGCAGCTTCAGCCTCCTCGGTATATTCTGGTGTCATAAACAACAGTACGCTTTCGGCCTGTCTGATATCGGCCTTTTCTAAAGCGATTCTAACGGCTCTGGCAGCGTGCTCTATGATGGGATGCGTGCCGTAACTGAGGCCGGTTGCTATAGCTGTGCTCATGTATCCATTTTTGCTCTGTATTCACATAGATCATGAATTATACAACTGCCACAGCGTGGTTTACGTGCGATGCAGGTATATCGTCCATGCAGGATCAACCAGTGATGGGCATCCTGTTTATACTGGTCAGGCACCAGTCGCAGCAGTCTGTCCTCGACTTCACGTACAGTCTTACCCTTTGCAATCCCGGTGCGGTTGGCGATGCGAAATATGTGTGTATCAACCGCAATGGTAGGTTTGCCAAAGGCTGTATTCAGTACTACATTGGCCGTTTTTCGACCTACACCGGGCAATGCCTCGAGTTCTGCTCTTGTTGCAGGTACCTGTCCCCCGTATTCATTGATAAGAATAGCACAGGTTTTGATGATATTTTCTGCCTTGGTGTTATATAAGCCTATAGTACGTATGTATTCTTTCAGACCATCAATGCCCAGATCATGTATGGCCCGGGCTGTGTTTGCGACAGGATAGAGCTTTGTAGTGACTTTGTTGACACTGACATCGGTGGCCTGGGCAGAGAGGATGACCGAGATCAGCAGCTCAAAAGGGGAGCGGTGTCTGAGTTCAGTTTTCGGCCTTGGATTGTCATTTTTCAGCAGCTCAAAGATCTGTATGCGTTTGTCTCGGTTCATGGTGTTTCAGGATTTTCAATAATTTCATTTTGCGAAACACTGCTGGTTTTAGCTGTACGCATTTTTAGCCTTTTTGTTTTTACGCGGGCTACGGCAGCCTGGATTTCTTTTTTTCTGTCAAAGCTTGTGGCTGTCATCTTTACCCTGGCGGTGTGATGCGCCTTTTTCTCTGCTTTTACCCGTTCAAGTCTTTCTATTCTTGCCTCGGTGCGTAGGCGGGCGCGATCAGCCTTACTGCTTGCCTGCTCTTTTTTCCATATTTCTGGTTTGCCGATGTCAGGTTCTACAGGACACATATCAATACAATCTACCGGGCAGGGCGGCAGGCAAAGCTCACACCCTGTGCATTCTTCTTCGATGACTGTGTGTATCTGTTTCGCTGCACCGACAATGGCATCAACCGGGCAGGCCTGAATGCATTTTGTACATCCAATGCAATATTCTTCAATTATCACCGCTAAGGCAGTTACATACATGGCTGACATACTCAACAGGATAAAGGCAGCGGCACATCCACGGCATCCGGCCGATAGCGCATCGCAGCGAACAAAATAAGCGCGTATTTTTTCATTTTAGTATTTCATGAAAATCTTTCGTAGGTTGAGCTTCGTACCTCAGCACCAGCCTGCTTGAACATGGTTTATTTCACACGCATTCCCGGTTTTGCTCCTTCATCGGGCTCCAGAATAAATAGCCCGCTGTCACCGGATCCGGCAGCCAGTACCATGCCTTCCGAGAGACCAAAACGCATCTTACGTGGAGCAAGATTAGCAACCATCACTGTTAGCCGGCCTTCAAGATCTTCCGGCCTGTAGGCGGACTTGATACCGGCAAAAACATTGCGGGTTTCACCACCAATATCCAGCGTAAGCTGCAGCAGTTTGTCAGCACCCTCTACCTGTTGGGCTTTAACTATTTTCGCAATGCGAAGATCCAGTTTAACAAAGTCATCAAAACTGATTTCATCACTGACTGGATCAGCTGATAGAGGACCCTTCGTATTCGCAATCGTTTTGGATTCAGTCATGGTTTCCCCTTCTGATTTATTGTCTGTTTCAAGTGCGGCGGTAGATTCTTCAACAATGGCCTCTATGGCTGCGGTCTCGATGCGCGTCATCAAAGGTTTGAAACGGTTGATACGGTGTGATGTCAGGGCTTGCTGGCTGTCCTGCCATGTTAAAGCTGGGACATTCAGGAAGGTCTCAGCTGATGTAGCCATAGCGGGCAGCACGGGCTTTAGATATATGATCAGTATGCGGAATAAATTCAGCCCCATGCTACAGACATCCTGCACATCCTCCTCGCGGCCTTTTTCTTTAGCCAGCACCCAGGGTTTGTTTTCATTGATGTACTGATTGGCCAGGTCTGCCAATGCCATGATCTCGCGAATGGCACGGCCAAATTCACGCGCTTCGTATAATGAGGCAATATTGTTACTGGCATCAGCAAACTGCTGCAGTAATTCGGGCTTATGGATTTCAGCAGACAGCTCACCAGAAAATTTCTTACTGATAAAACCGGCGCAGCGGCTGGCGATATTGACCACCTTGCCGACCAGATCGGAATTGACCCGTGCCTGAAAGTCTTCCAGGTTCAAATCGATATCTTCCACACCGGCACCCAATTTTGCCGCATAGTAGTAGCGCAGATATTCAGGACGGAGATGATTCAGAAAGGTGCGAGCCATAATAAATGTGCCGCGCGATTTCGACATCTTGTTGCCATTGACAGTCAGGAAGCCGTGGACAAAGACGTTGGTCGGCTTGCGGTAGCCCGCGCCATCCAGTATGGCAGGCCAGAACAGGCAGTGGAAATTGATGATGTCCTTGCCAATAAAATGGTATAGCTCAGTGGTCGAATCGGCTTTCCAGAAATGATCGAAATCCAGTTCCGTTTTGTCACACAGGTTTTTGAAGCTGGCCATATAGCCAACAGGGGCATCCAGCCAGACATAAAAATACTTACCGGGCGCATCCGGGATCTCAAAACCGAAATAGGGCGCATCACGCGAAATATCCCAATCCTGCAGCCCCTGTTCCAGCCATTCATCAAGCTTGTTGGCAACGGAATCCTGCAGGTGGCCGGCATGGATCCAGTCTTTCAACAGCTTGCTAAAATCACTCAGCCTGAAGAACAGATGTTCGGACTCTTTCTCAATGGGAGTGGCACCGGAAATAGCTGAGACAGCATTGACCAGTTCGGTTGGCGAATAGGTTGCACCACAGACTTCACAATTGTCACCATACTGATCTTTTGCCCCGCAACGCGGACATTCACCCCTGATAAAACGATCCGGCAGAAACATCTCTTTTTCCGGATCATAGGCCTGGGTAATCGTACGTCGGTCAATGTATCCACCTTCGTTCAGTTTACTGTAAATAGCGGTGGATAATTCACGATTTTCATCGGAATGCGTGGTGTAGAAATTATCAAACTCGATCAGGAAATCAGCAAAGTCCTGGTCATGCTCTTTATGCACCTGAGAAATGAGCTCTTCCGGTGATAGTCCATCGGCCCGGGCACGTAGCATGATTGGCGTCCCGTGGGCATCACTGGCACATACATAGATACATTCATGCCCGCGCATCTTCTGGAACCGTACCCATATGTCAGTTTGTAGATATTCCACCAGATGGCCAAGATGGATAGGCCCATTGGCATAGGGCAGGGCGCTGGTGACCAGAATTTGACGCTGTGATGAAGACATAATTTATTTTCTAGTATGGAGATGAAGAAAAGAGGCGGAAAGGTAACAATTTTGGGCGTTTGATGCCAGTTTTTGGAGTTCCAAGTTTCAAGTTTCAAGTTTCTAGATCAAAGTCAAAAGCAGTAACCGCAGAGGACACAGAGGTGCGCAAAGGTTTTTTATGTTTTCCCAGGTCCAAATGTGGCCACGTTTGTAGGTTCGACAATTCAGACACAAAGAAATTTGTTGCAAGCTGGCTGTGCGAATAAATTCGCACCTACATGGGAGAAACAGGGGAGAGACCACGATTCAACTACTTTCGATGGTCTGCCCGCCTTCTCTGGTGATACGCGTCGCTTGAGCATCATAGCAATCTCTTCCTTAAAGCGGTCATAACCAAGAGCATAATTAACATAGCTTGAGCTCCTGATATCATTGATTATTACAGGATCAATGTGTGCCTCGAAGAATCCCTTATTGGATAATTTTAATCGTGCTCTGTCCCCAGTCTTTCTGGTCAACGTCTTAGCCGCTCATCAAAATCAAATGGAATGGCTTCCAGTATCTCAATATGTTCAAAATCCGGGTGTTCAGGATTCAGAATATAGTTGTATTCAAGTGGCATAACTGCTGATGGCACACATATGACGGCAGATGCACCCGATTCTATCCACTGTTTGCCAATGGTTTGCAGTTTAGGATCTTCGTAGGTGTTGCGCCAGTTTGCCGGGAGTTTCTTTTCATGGAGCATAAGTATTTCAATGTTATCTGGTAAATCAGCCGGGATTAGCAGGTAATCTGCTTTGAAGTGTACCGTCTCCATATGAACCAGCATTTCAGCCATAGCCAGGGAAGGGGATTCGGATGTGTATACTGCACTCACGCCAATCGGTGTCCAACGGCCACCGGCAAGCTTTGATCCTATCCCCGAAAATGCGGTGTGCTGATGTTTAGACTTAACCAGGCGCCAGATCAGCATTAACTATAGACGCCATACTCAATCCGGTAAAGAACGCGCTCTACTTCATCTGTACCAGTTTCGGTATCAAGCAAGTTTAACGGGGTGTCACCTAGCGCACGATTTTGCGCGGTTAACCAGTTTATCGCGGTTTTTTCATCATCAAATACATCTCGTGCAAGTGACTGAATTCTGGCAATTCTTAAAAGGCGATCAGATTGTATGGGGTTAAATAAACGATTTGCCTGTTTCATTCGAAATAATGTACTTTCAGATGCACCAATGTAGGTCAGGAGCCATTTGAATATTTTTTCATCCCCTAATTTATGTTGTACCCGAGTAAAAGCGCTAACGGGTAAGCCTTTTCGAACAGAATTCATTAGTTGCGCGCGGTTTTTTGATTTATTGAGTAATAATTTACTGATCCAGGCGTCCTGGACAGATTCTGTTTCCTGAAGCTCGAAGTGAAAGGGCTTCATTTCATGGTAAGGCTGCTTTTTAAGGGCACTTTGTGCAGTCGTTTTTGATGGCACGGGTTTAATCTCAAATTATGTCAATTGAACTAAATTATATGTCAAATGGTGGTGAGTAGCAAATGCATTACCAACTAACAACCAATGGAACAACCAAGAACAACCAATGGGGTCAGACTGAAGCGTACTGAGTTTCACGGACAGTTTATTTAAGCAACATCTTACACTTTCTCAAACTGCTCAGGTGTTTGGTAATTAAGCATTTGATGCAGACGTTGTCGGTTATAGTCACGACTAATCGTCTACAATGGTCAACTAATTCTGAAATATTATTGACAAGCGATATAGACCAGCGCACCTCGCCACTCATTATGCAACATTGGAACGAGTGGATTTTTGAGCCGCCGGCCTATGGCAACAACGAGCAACACAGTATGGCGCAAAAAGAAGCCGTTATAAGTTATATTGAGTGACGAGGTGCACTAGATGAATTCAACACCCCCATCAAAACTGGCAAGGCTATCCGGTTATCATCGCCTGATGACAGATATGGCCAAACAAGGCCACCTGCCAGTTGCGAGGCAGGCCATCGAAATGATCCTACTTTATGTCTATAGAGGGCTCGGGCCCGGATATTACCTGTTTGGCCGCTTCTGGCGCAGAGAAATACCCCTACGTAGCAAACTTCGACATCTCAATGAACGAAGCTATGCGCAAAAACTTAGCCATACAAACAATCCAAAATATCAAAAATTGTCCCAAAATAAAGTTGCAGAAAAAGCCTTGTTCTCACTTTTTTCCATTCCAACACCGAGATTTTTGGGCCATATCCACCCGATCGAGGGACTTGCTTGTGACAGTGCCTCGATCTAACAAGATTATTACTGCAAGAACGGCCACAGGCTATTTGTTTCAAACCGGTAGAAGGCTGGGGAGGTGCGGGCTTCCAGGCTGCCAGGATTGATTATAATGATGCTGTGCCCGAATTGATTTCTCTGGCGAGCCAAACCTCAATGAACCCGGCACAATTTGTTAGCGAGACTCTTGCCCTGAAGCCGGATTCCTACGGATACATTGTAGAAGAATTCTGCCAGCAACATTCCTGGTACAGCGCTTTGAACCCGACCAGTGTAAACACTTTGCGCGTGTATGCAATGTGCCCTCCAGGAGGGCCTGTGAAGATACTGGGTGGTTACCTGCGTGTCGGCCGTTGTGGCTCAATAACCGATAACGCCAGTGCTGGAGGCCTGTTCTACGTCTTTGACCCACGCAGCGGCGTTTTGGGGCCTGGCGTCCTCAATGAGATTGGTTCACCCGAATATTCGACTCATCCCGATAGCGGCATTCAGGTTGAAGGTTGCCAGATTCCGAACTGGGATGCTGTGTGTGAAATAGTGCCCAAAGCCATGGGGGTTTTCCCCAAGACCCAGTTTGCCGGGCTGGATATCGCGGTTACCGAGCAGGGCCCCATGCTAATAGAAATCAATTGCCAGCCAGATCGTACCGCCGCCTGCGACATAGACCTGCCCACGCTCGACATGATCACCCCTTAACCTGGACCGGCATCACAAAACATATGAGCATCAAACAACGCATAAAACTGGGCGTATACACTGCGGCAAATTGACCGGCATGTTCAAGGTTAGCCGTTTTCTGATGCGTCGGCGGCTGATGATTCTCGCTTACCATGGTTTGCAATACTCCGATGAAGCGCAGTTTCGGCCGATTTTGTTCATGGACAAACAGCGTTTCGCGCAGCGGCTCGACCTGATCTCTCGTGGCAAATATCCGGTACTACACTTGTTATGGCGCCAGGCGTATGGCTGAAAGCGCAGCTTTGCTCGTCGATGAAGTCTTGCCTCGGGAGCCTGTACGCCAATAGGTTATCAGCTTTCCCTACCAGCTTCGTTATTTGTTTGCCCGTTATCCAAAAGCAATGAGTCAGGCGCTAGTCATTGTCTACCGTTGTATTGCAAGCCACCTGATAAAGAAAACGGGCTTAATACATAAAATAGCAAAAACAGGTGGAATAACACTCATCCAGCGTTTTGGCAGTGCGCTCAACCTGAATGTGCATTTTCATATGTTGCTGCTTGATGGTGTTTACACCACAAACCGATATGGGAAACACCGGTTTCAATATGTCAGCGCGCCGTTATCAGATGAGCTTACTAGCCTGGTGCATACGATTAAGTCATCGAACTGCGCGTTTTTTAGAAAGGCAGGGACTGCTGGAACGTGATATGGAACAAAGCTACCTGACATTGGAAGAAGACGATGATCCCATGGGGCAGATACAGGGTCATTCAATTACCTATCGAATAGCAGTGGGTGAGCAACAGGGACAAAAGATCTTTACCTTGCAAACGTTGCCACCGAGTGACAATGAAAGCAATGAAGCGCAGATTGGACAAATAGCTGGGTTTAGTTTACATGCAGGTATTATGGCGCGACGGGATCAACGCAAGAAACTGGAAAGACTGTGTCGTTACATTTGTCGTCCTGTGGTATCAGAAAAACGTTTGACTATGACGTCTGGTGGACGAATTCGTTATCAACTTAAAACGCCTTATCGGGATGGTACCACTCATGTGTTTTTCCAGCCGTTGGACTTTATTGCACGGCTGGCAGCATTGGTTCCCAAACCGTGTGTAAATCTGACAAGGTATCATGGTGTGTTAGCACCAAACAGTAAACATCGGGTACTCGTCATACCGGCGCATCGTGGTAACGGTGATAATAAAAAAATAGCCCATGAAGTACAAGAGAAAACAGCATTTACAAAAAAACGAGGAATGACCTGGGCGCAACGCCTGAAACGGGTATTCAAAATTAATATAGAAGTGTGTGATATCTGTGGTAAAAAAGTGAAGGCGATTTCCTGTATTGAAGATCCAGTTGTTATTAAGAAAATACTCGCGCACTTAAAACAGCAAACGCCAGCCACGAAAAAATATGCCATACCAGAAGGCCGGTCACCACCACAAAGAGGTCTGTTTGCTGATTAAGATGGATGACATGGTAAGTAAAAGGATTTGCTACAGATTGTTGGCAGGATGGTGTTCGTCTGTTTTATTGAAACAAAAGGATAAGCTCTAAATTCTGATGATGTGAGTTGGCGAAATCGTGGAATTAACTGGTTAGAAGCAGAGGGAAGGCGGTGGGAATTTAGGATGTTTTGGTTTGACCATGGTTAGAAAGGGTGTTTATATTTCCTATACTTTAACTAAGTATATACAAAATAGCCCCATATCGTGCCGCCTTACCAACCGCGATAAAAAACAGGGCAGGCCAGAAATGAACCCTTAGCCAGCCCGCTGCCAGGCATAGCGGGTCACCAACTACAGGTAACCATGATAGTAACAGTATCGGACTGCCGTGTTTCTCCAGCCACACAGCGGCCCTCAGGTATTCCGGTTTTTTTAACAGTTTCTGTGTCGGCCAGTAGTAGGCGATAAGTAGACCAATTAGCCATGAGGACATGCCGCCCAGTGTATTACCGGCAGTGGCGACAAGTAGCAGGGCAAATGGCTCGTGGGCATTATTCAGAGTCAGAGCGACCAGAATGGCTTCAGAGCCGCCAGGTAGCAATGTGGAAGAAATGAAAGCACTTGTAAATAGCCCCCACAGCCCCCATTCATTGATGATATTTGTCATATAGCAACGTTATTCTGGTAGCTAGCGAATACCTGACATAAATAATCGGCTATTCGCCTCACAATTGGTAGTGAATTGCATATATTAACACTCTGTGAAATGACTTTTTGGCTTTCTGAGCGTATGATTAGCGCCCTTTCGCGGGCGCATACATTATTTGAGGTTAGGGAATGAGTGAAGTAACAAAAGAACAGATTGAAGAGGCACTGAAACTGGTGGTTGATCCCTATACTGAACAGGATCCAGTCAGTGGCAAAACGGTCAAGAAGATCGATATCAAAGACGGTAAGGTCGAGGTGAATATCGTTGCCGGTTATCCTAACAGGGGTTTTGCCGATGAGTTTGCCGCCAGTCTGAAAGAAAAGATCATGGCGCTTGATGGTATCTCCGATGCTACTGTCAACGTCTCATTCAAGATTGCTACCCATGGCGTGCAGAAAGGCGTCACCATGCTGGATAATGTCAAGAACATTATCGCAGTTGCCTCAGGTAAAGGTGGTGTCGGCAAATCTACCGTTGCGGTCAATTTGGCATTGGCGCTATCAGCTGAAGGCGCATCTGTGGGTATTCTTGATGCTGATATCTATGGCCCTTCTCAGCCTCGCATGCTGGGCGTTTCTGCTCAGCCAGAATCAAAAGACGGTAATTCACTGGAGCCGTTGACGTCCTACCATCTGCAGGCGATGTCGATTGGTTTTCTTATTGATGAAGAAACACCAATGATCTGGCGTGGCCCGATGGTGACCCAGGCGCTGGAGCAACTGCTTAAAGATACCCGCTGGAATGACCTTGATTATCTGATCATCGATCTGCCACCGGGAACCGGTGACACACAGCTGACGCTGGCACAGAAAGTACCTGTGAGTGGTTCAGTTATTGTTACTACGCCTCAGGATATTGCCCTGCTGGATGCGCGAAAGGCACTGAAGATGTTCGAAAAAGTTGAAATTCCGGTTCTCGGTGTCGTTGAGAACATGAGCACACATATCTGTTCAAAATGCGGACATGAAGAACACATCTTCGGAGAAGGTGGTGGTCTGAGTATGGCAGAACAGTATGATGTTGATTACCTGGGATCGATTCCTCTGGATATCGCTATTCGTAAGCATGGTGATGAAGGCAAGCCATCAGTCGTGGCTGATCCTGAAGGGCGTATTGCGATGAACTATCGTGAAATAGCTCGTCGTATTGCAGCCAAATTATCGAAGAAGAAAAAAGACTTTACCGCGGCATTCCCGAACATTGTGATTGATAATAGCTAATATCACACCTGCTTGAATCTATAGAAAAGACCGGCATGAGTGTTTCTCATGCCGGTCTTTTTCAGTAATAATGTGTTCACCAGAATTCAGGTGGCATTATAGGGCGCCTCTATTTATTCATGAATAATCATCTTGAATCCAAAATCAGCCATCTCTGCGTTAAGAATCTTCGCAATAGCTCGCTATTACGTGCGTTTCTTGCCTTGATCTGGCAGATTTTGAATCCAATCTGTATTATCCAGAATAAATAGAGGCGCCCTATAATGTTCAACAGAATTTGTATGTAGGTGCGAATTCATTCGCACAAAAATCACAAAATATATTTTTGTTGTATCGCAGGTACTGTGTTCGAATGAATTCGAACCTACAATAATAAAATAAGAAACTATGGGACAAGCCCTCATAGTGTTCCAATAACAGCTAGCAGGAGTATTTTTTATGGGCGTAAAGTCCGATAAATGGATTCGTAAAATGGTGCAGGAAGCAGGCATGATTGAGCCGTTTGAATCGGATCAGGTGCGTACCAATGCAGACGGCGACAAGCTGGTTTCCTATGGTACATCCAGCTATGGCTACGACATTCGCTGCTCTGATGAATTCAAGATTTTTACCAATATTAACTCAGCACTGGTGGATCCGAAGAACTTCGACGAGAACAGCTTCGTTGATTTCAAAGGTGATGTCTGCATCATTCCACCAAACTCTTTCGCATTGGCAAGAACGGTTGAATACCTGCGCATTCCACGCAATGTGCTCACGATCTGCCTGGGTAAATCGACCTATGCGCGCTGCGGTATCATCGTGAATGTCACACCGTTTGAGCCGGAGTGGGAAGGGCATGTAACACTGGAATTTTCCAACACCACGCCATTACCTGCCAAGATCTATGCCAACGAGGGCGTGGCACAGGTGATATTCTTTGAGGGTGATGAAGAGTGTGAAACCTCCTACAAGGACCGTGGGGGAAAATATCAGGGACAGACCGGCGTCACCCTGCCTAAAACCTGAGAGCACTAACGGCACAAAACTATGTATAAACCAAAGAATCTGAACGAATATCTTCACTTGATCGATGATGCAGTGTTTGAAATGGAAGAGCTAATCTATTGTGCTGAGGAAGAATTTGATAATGAGATGGATGGCATGACCCAGTCTTTTCAGGTAATTGTTACCGAATTAAAGAAATTTCAAACAGCGGTTAAAGCTAGTGAGATTGTACCGGGTGAATTCAAAGACGAAGGGTTTTTGCCGCTGGTGGTAAATATGCAGTCTGGCAGGATACCTGTTCAACATCTGTTGAAAGAACTTGATAGAATTGCTCGACAAGGTCTCAACGAGGACTGATGGTAAGATAAACTTATGTCCGGCAATTCAATAGGCAAGCTCTTCACGGTCACCAGTTTTGGTGAAAGCCATGGTGTGGCCATCGGCTGTATCGTTGATGGTTGCCCTCCTGGTTTAGAGTTAAATGAAACCGATATCCAGCCTGATCTCGACCGGCGTAAACCTGGTACCTCGCGGCATACCACCCAGCGCCGTGAGTCTGATGAGGTCGAAATTCTTTCCGGTGTATTTGAAGGCATGACTACCGGTACACCTATCGGCCTGCTGATTCGCAATACCGATCAGCGTTCCAAAGACTATTCTGATATTAAGGATGTTTTCAGGCCGGGTCATGCTGATCTGACCTATGAAAGAAAATATGGCTTGCGTGATTACCGTGGTGGTGGCCGGTCCTCTGCACGCGAAACAGCTATGCGTGTAGCTGCCGGTGCGGTAGCAAAGAAATATCTGAAGACTCGCTACGGTATTTGTATCCGCGGTTATCTGGCACAGCTGGGACCGATCAAAATCGACAGGCTGGATTGGGATATTGTCGAACAAAATCCTTTCTTCTGCCCTGATGCGGACAAAGTCGCTGAGCTGGAGTCCTATATGGACGCACTACGCAAGGAGGGAAATTCAGTTGGGGCAAGAATCAATGTAGTTGCCAGCGGTGTTCCTGTGGGTTTAGGCGAGCCGGTATTTGATCGACTGGATGCCGATATCGCTCATGCACTGATGTGTATCAATGCCGCAAAGGGTGTCGAAATCGGTGCCGGTTTTGACTGCATTGAGCAGAAAGGCACTGAGCATCGTGACTTGATTATGCCTGACGGTTTTCTGTCTAATAATGCTGGCGGTATTTTGGGTGGGATATCCAGTGGCCAGGAGATTCTGGCCAGTGTTGCTTTTAAACCAACCTCGTCACTGCGCCTTCCCGGACAAACTATCAATAAAAAAGGTGAATCTACCGAAGCTGTTACTACCGGACGGCACGACCCCTGTGTTGGGATTCGAGCGACACCGATCGTTGAGGCGATGCTGGCAATCGTGCTGATGGATCATGTTTTGCGGCATCGGGGCCAGAACGCCGATGTTATTGCGGAGCCGTTATCGTAGCTGCCGAGTAGTCCATGCCTTACTGGCGTCTGTCATCATTTTATTTCGTTTATTTCGGCACTCTGGGTGTGCTGTTGCCGTATTGGTCGCCGTATCTGGCGTCATTAGGCTTTTCGCTAGCAGAAATCGGTAAATTGATGGCCATCATCATGGTCACCAAAATGGTTGCCCCAATTATATGGGCATGGCTGGCTGACCGTAGCCGAACCAGTATGCGACTGGTGCGACTGGCGGCATTGTTGTCTGCCATCTTCTACCTTGGTGTGTTTTTTGGCACGGGTTTCTGGTGGTTGACAGTTGTGATGATGTTGTTCACCTTCTTCTGGAATGCAGTGCTGCCGCAGGTGGAAGTCACTACGCTGAATCATCTGGGCGATGATAATAACCGCTACGGCAAGATACGTCTTTGGGGATCGGTAGGTTTTATTGTCTCATCTCTAGTATTGGGATATGCGCTTGATAGCAATCCGGCTTCGCTGGTATTACCGGTAGTTATGATCTTCCTGACAGGTATTTTTATTTCTACTGTATTCATTCCCGATGCGGGTAAGCCGGCACACCCCGAGCAGGCTGGGATAGTGAGGTATATACTTCAATATCCCGAGTTGATGAGTTTTCTTGCGGTCAGCTTTCTGATACAGGTCAGTCACGCACCCTATTACACCTTTTATACGCTCTACCTGTCTGACTATGGCTACAGTAAAACAGTCATCGGGATATTATGGGCTCTGGGAGTACTGTTCGAAGTTATCCTGTTTCTAAATTTACACAAATTTCTCAAGCCTGTACGTTTTCGAGCCTTGTTAATTGGCGGCTGCCTCATCACCGCCCTGCGTTGGTTGATTATAGGCCTGTTCCCTGAATCATTACTGTTACTGGTGCTGGCTCAGGTACTGCACGCGGTAAGCTTCGGGCTGTTTCATGGTGTGGCTGTGTCGATGATCTATCGTTATTTTACCGGCAGGCATCAGCACCGGGGAATGGCGCTATACGGCAGCATCAGCTTTGGTGCAGGTGGTGCCGTGGGTAGCCTGGCCAGTGGTTATATGATGGGTTGGTTCGGCGCAAGTTTTACATTCGCTGTTGCCAGTCTGGTGGCACTCATTGCCGCAGTACTTGCATGGTCTAGAGTTAAGGGAAAATTTGAAAAGCCGGCATGAATATTCATTAATTAATAGAGTTGCCCTAAAGAGATAAAAAATGCCACTAATGGAACGAAAAGTAGAGCTATTGTCACCGGCAGGTACGTTGAAGAGTCAACATTATGCGATGGCCTTTGGTGCTGATGCGGTGTATGCCGGGCTGCCTCGCTATTCGCTGCGGGTACGCAATAATGATTTTGATATCGAAAATTTGTCTATCGGTATTGAGGCTGCACATATTCAGGGGAAACGTTTTTTTGTAGCCGTTAATATCATGCCGCATGGCAGTAAGTTAAAGACCTTTCTGGCCGACATGGCAAAAATTGTTGTTTTGAAACCGGATGCTTTGATCATGTCAGATCCGGGGCTGATTATGCTGATCAGGGAAAACTGGCCAGATATGCCGATCCATCTATCTGTACAGATGAATACAGTCAATGCGGCAGCAGTAAAATTCTGGCAGGGTGTGGGTATCGAGCGAATTATCCTGTCACGTGAGCTTTCATTGGGCGAGGTGGAAGATATTCGTCAGCAGTGTCAGGATATCGAGCTCGAAGTTTTTGTCCATGGTTCACTCTGTATCGCCTATTCCGGGCGTTGTTTATTGTCCGGCTACTTCAATCATCGCGATCCCAACCAGGGCAGCTGTACGAACTCCTGCCGCTGGGATTATAAGGTAGCTGGTAAGGAAACTGAGGCTGGTATTGTGCAGGGCAGTCAGGATTTTCAGGCAGATAACCGTCATGAAAATGCTCAGCATGTGATGTTGCTGGAAGAATTTAATCGTCCTGGTGAGTTAATGCCAATCGAGGAAGATGAACACGGTACCTACATCATGAACTCCAGGGATCTGCGTGCTGTTCAACATGTTACAAAACTGGTGGAGATAGGTGTCGATTGCCTGAAGATAGAAGGGCGCACCAAGTCCCATTATTATGCAGCCAGGACCAGCCAGATCTACCGCCAGGCGATAGATGATGCATTTGCCGGCAGAGAGTTTGATCCATCACTGATGGGTGAACTGGAATCACTGGCCAATAGAGGGTATACCGACGGATTCTTCGTCCGCCACCACAGTCAGGAACTGCAACGCTATCATGATAATGCTTCAAACTCGCAACGCCAGATGTTTGTAGGTGAGGTGATGGAACAGGATGATGATGGAATGTCACTGATTGATGTCAAAAACAAGTTTCTGGTAGGCGATTCACTGGAGTTGCTGACACCACTTGGGAACACCTCTTTCAAACTCAATGAAATGCAGGACAAAGACGGTAAGCCATTGAAAGTGGCACCGGGGGGTGGGTGGAAGGTTAAGATTCCGTTACCGGTTGAGGCGGGGGAGTTTGGATTGCTGGTAAGGGATTTGTAGGTAGATAGTTTCAAGTGTCAAGTTTCAAGTTTCAAGAAAAATCGCTCTGGTTTTGACTTGAAACTTGAAACTTGAAACTTGACACTTGAAACTTTTTACCCAATTAAAGCTTTAAGCACCGCAGTCCAGGTTTTAGCTATATTCCTCCGGTTATACCCCCCACCCCCTGTAACAAGCAGTCTTCCCTGGCAATGTTCATCGGCAATTCGGCATAATCGTCGAGTTGCGTGAGCATGGGCATCCGGGGTCAGTGCCATGTGTGTGATCGGGTCTCCTAATACACTGTCTGCACCGGCTTGCAGGATAATGAATTCCGGTTTTACCAGGGCCAGGAAACCTTCAATTTTCTCCCATGCAGAGTAGAAATCCTTATCCTGTACATTGGGAGGGGACAGTGGCAGATTCAGTTTGCTTCCTTTTGCGACGCCAGTACCGGTTTCTGAGCTGAAGCCGGTACCGGGATAGAGATAATTGCCGTCTTCATGGATATCTGCAATGTAAATATCCGGGTCATTCTCATATTCATAGAACACACCATCACCATGATGGGCATCGATATCGACATAGGCTATGCGCTGAATATCGTGATTTCTACGTAATTCCTCAATCAATATCCCAATATCGTTCACTGCACAAAATCCGGCAGCAGTGTTCCGGCGGGCATGATGCAAGCCAGCTATCGGCACGAATACCCTTGCTGTCCTGCCAGACATGATTCGCCTTGCTCCATCAAGTACGCTACCAGCGACGACAGAAGCAGATTTATAGATGCCCGGAAATGCAGGGGTATCGCCACAGTCCAGCGTACCTGATCCAAGGGCAGATAGCCGGATTAGCTTTTCAACGTAGGCATGAGTATGAAAGTACTCCAGCTCATCTTTACTGGCACTAACAGGACTAGCAACAGTTACCTGCTTGTTGAGACATTGTTTGCAGGCGTTTTTCCAGAAGGCATCCAATCGATCCGGACCGAATGGGTGGCCCTCTCCAAAGCCATAGGCGGCCAGTTCTTCTCCATAGTAGACTGTTATCATATTAGGGCATTTTTATTAATTCATGAAAGCTGGCGTGTATCAGATATTGTCATGATTTACCGGAAGATTGTAATATGCTGGGATATACTTATTTGTAAATATGAAAAGCATAGATAAAAAAAGATCGCCAGACAACATGGTACCCAATAGAGTTAAAGCCCTGCTCCAGGGGCTTCTCGTGCTGGTGATGATATTTAGCTTCACGCAAAAGGCTTTTGCCTGGACATGTGTATATGTGTCTTCATATCACAAGGGTTACGCCTGGTCTGATGGTATCGAACGTGGTTTACGTGACGAACTGAAAGGGAATTGTGATCTGATTCAGTTCAATATGGATACCAAACGGAACAAAGATGAGCTCTATAAAATACAAAAAGCACGCGAAATAGCTCATAAAATCAAACAAATACAACCTGATGTGTTGATTGTTTCAGATGATAATGCGGCCAAGTACCTTATTGTTCCCTATTTTAGAGGAGGAAAAATACCGGTAGTGTTTTCCGGCATAAACTGGACGGTTAAGGAATACGGGTTTCCTGCCAGAAATGTAACAGGGATGATAGAGGTGGCCCCGCTCAGTCCGATGTTGGAATGGGCGCGAAAATTGACACAGCAGGGGAAAAAGGGATTGTATATTGGCGCAAATACTCTTACTGAAACAAAGTTCCTGAAACAGGTAGTGAAAGTAGCGGCTGACATGGATATGATTATCGACGGTACGCTGGTCGATACACTGGAAGCCTGGCAAAAAGCCTTCCAACAGGCAACAGATGTGGATTTCATTATTTTAGGCAGCCCATCAGGTATTGTGGACTGGGATATTAATCTGGCTGAAGAAATTATAAGAAAGTCCACTGAAAAACTTACCCTGACAAATTATGACTGGATGATGTCTATTGCAATGCTTGGCTTTGTCGAAATTCCTGAAGAGCATGGAAGATGGTCTGCAAAGGTAGCGATTGCGATTCAGGGAGGTCTGCCGATACAGCGGATACCGATTATTGCCAGTCGAAAATGGGAGGTATATGAGAATCCGCAGTTGTTAAAGCTTGCAGGCATTAAGATACCAAAGGCTTTACGTGCCAGGGCAAAAAAATTTAGTCAAGTGGTGAAAGATGGCAGTGAGTAAAAAGCTATTGAGGCACCCCCGCCTGCAGGGTCTCTTCTTTGCCGCACTTGTTCTGTTTGGTGGTCTGGTTGTCATGCTTGCTGATGTACAGGCAGAGAAAAAGAAATTTCTGAACTATTCAGATCTTATTTATCAAGGGATTACGCAGCGGCTATTAACAGCGGAAGGGGTCATTACTGCCCTGGTCACATTCGGTCAGGATAGTGATATTGGTGGCAACAGTGCTGATAATGCTCTTCATGATTTGGTGCAAACCTATCCTTATATTTATGCACTGGCTAAACTCAACTGGGTTCGCTATCGCGATCGCAGTGCCTATGAGAAAACCATGCAGGAAAATGGCATGGCTGGCATGTTGATCCGTGAGCATGATCAGGATAAGGATGTTTTTATTAAGGCCAGGAAGAGAAACGCCTACCTGGTGACTAGCCTGCTGGTTCCTATGGAGCCCGTGACATCTCAATTACTTGGTCTGGATTTGCTGGTGAACGATGAGGTTGCAGAAGCCGTTTATCTTGCGATGAAAAAAAATACGGTCTCATTGATCAATAGTCCTGATTTTCTTAACGACCAGCCGGGTCTGGTCATGCTTAAAAATACCTACTTTGGCCGCCTGCGCCCTGAATCATTGCTGGAAAATGAGCACCAGATTAATGGTGCCGTTATGCTTTTTATTGATCAGAAGAAGATGGTCTCTTCTATAATAAAAAATTTTCCCGATATTGATTTCGAACTGACATTGCTCGATATAAATTCGTCTGAAGCAGAGGGAACAAAGGCTGTTAATAATCAGGAAAATGTTCAAAAAGTTTTCCCTGCCACAGTTTTATATACACAACAGCGGATAATTAAGGTAGCAAACCGTGACGTCCTGTTAAAAGTGAGTAGCAAGTATTATCCCGGTGTAATACAAATAATCATTGCAGTCGCTGTTATGCTGTTGATTGCCGTTGCATTAAGAATATGGAGTACATCCCGTAAGCAGCAGATGATTGCATCGATAAATCAGGAAAAAGCATTTCATGACTTGTTCAGTGAGCGTGAAAGGGCTGAAGTAACCTTAAGTTCTATCACAGATGCTGTGATTACTACGGATGATCATGACAATATCACTTTCTTGAATCCAGTTGCTGAAAAATTCCTGGGGACCTCCAATGATGATGCTTTTGGCAAGCCGATTGATGATGTAGTCCAGCTACTTGATGAACAGAACGGGAAAAACCTCGGTAATCCGCTAGAGTATTACTTAGAAAAAATCACTGCAAGCCTGGGGGGCAAGTCTACCTGTATTCTCGCTATGTCGGACGGCCAGAGCCCTTTGTCAATTGATTTTTCGTGTTCAAAATTAAAAGATATCCAGGGAAATGAGATGGGTTCGGTTATTGTAATGCGGGATGTTACCCATGAAAGAGAGCTGAAAAGGCAACTATCATACCAGGCCAGCCATGATTCCCTGACTGGTTTGGTGAACAGAGCGAAGTTTGAAGAAGAGCTTAAAAAGGCGATTCTCACCTGTACCGAGGATGATGAAGATGCTCCCGGCCATGTCCTGTGCTACATGGATCTTGATCAGTTTAAAATTGTCAATGATACATGTGGACACATTGCTGGAGATGCCTTACTGAAACAATTGAGCCAGCTACTTATTAAACGAGTTCGTGACGTCGATGTGCTGGCACGGCTCGGTGGTGATGAGTTCGGCTTGCTGCTGTGTGGCTGTGATCTTGAGAATGCCCTGTCAATCGCTGACACACTACGGCTTTCTGTAAGACAATTCATTTTTCGCTGGGACGGACGTGCCTTTGATGTACGTGTCAGCATTGGTGTTGTTGCTATCAATGACCCAAAGAGTACGCATGCCGAATTGTTGAGCGCCGCAGATGTTGCTTGCTACATAGCCAAAGAATCGGGTAGAGACTATGTACATGCATACAATCCGGAGGAAAAATCAGTTACACAGCACCATGAACTTATGAAGTGGTCACAAAAGATTCAGGATGCTCTACGTACTGATAAGTTTCATTTAATGTTACAGACTATGACGCCGCTGCTTTCTGCGCAAGCCAACATCCAGGCGCAGGAATTTCTGTTACGTATGCGTATGGATGATGGCAGTATTATTATGCCTTCTACATTCATTCCCGCTGCGGAACGTTATGGATTGATGCGTGACGTAGACATGTGGGTGATAGAACATAGCTTTGAGGTTATTCATGATGTCAGGAAAGACACAGATCCATCTGTGACTTACCTGTTCAGTATTAATCTTTCCGGGCAGTCAGTGGGTGACCCTGAAATCAGTGAATTCATTATCAGGAAAATCAAAGAGTATGAAATTGATCCAAACCAGATTATGCTGGAAATCACAGAAACAGCCGCCATTACAAATTTTCAGACAGCACTGGATTTTATTGCCAGGCTTAGTGACATTGGCTGTCGTTTCGCGCTGGATGATTTTGGAGCGGGCCTGAGTTCGTTTGGATATCTGAAACGAATGAAGGTTGACTTTTTGAAAATTGATGGACAGTTTGTTAAAGGTATGGCAGAAGACCCGATTGATCGTATGATGGTCAATAATATTACCCACCTTGCCTATGGGCTGGGTCTCTTTGTCATCGCGGAATCAGTTGAAGATGCAACATTGCTTGAAATGCTTCGCGATATAGGTGTCCACTTCGCCCAGGGTTACCATGTTCAGCGCCCTACCAGCATAGAAGCATGGAAGAAAGAAAATATGTTGAAAACTATTTTTATGCGGGTAGTACGTTAAGGAGCCTCTGATCAATTCGTGAACTCGTATCTCACGCCTAAAATATCCAGTTTTT
>ENA-ORDP01000450-ORDP01000450.1-marine-sediment-metagenome-genome-assembly--contig:-NODE-450-length-26943-cov-4.135451_pt1 | contig 26943 bp, 22 predicted proteins | sample MGYA00248627_ERZ508539 | MGnify/ENA primary metagenome ERZ508539 (study PRJEB26208, sample SAMN05571518) | marine sediment metagenome | biome: deep sea; feature: Hydrothermal vent; material... | reverse complement strand
ATGGCGCCTTTTACAGCCGATTGTAGCAGAAATGGATTTTTAGAGGTTCCCTTATATCAGTGGCCGCCTGATTTATCGCAACTGTACCATTGGAGCTTACGGTGGAGCTTACGGAATTTTACCGCGACCGTCTTTTCCTGGAATCATGCGGGTAGATTCATCTGGTTTCGGCAATAAGAAAGTGTATAATGTTTTTATAAGTCTGATAGTGAACCGAGAAACTGCCTGGTGGGTTTGGACCAAGTGAGTGAGCATAAGATCAAATACGATTCGTATGACAAGCCATATATGGAAATAGGCTTACGCGGCTCGGACTTGTTGCATAATCCTTTTTTTTATAAAGGCACCGCTTATTCGGAAAGAGAGCGCGACGAGTTCGGACTTGCCGGGCTGTTGCCACATCATATATCCACGCTCGAAGACCAGCTCACGCGAACATACGAAAACTATCAGAATAAAACTGACAACATAGAGCGCTATATCTACCTTCGGGCTTTGCAAGACAGGAATGAAATCCTCTTTTACGCTTTGGTTAGCCGCCATGTGGAGGAGATGACGCCTATCATATACACCCCCACAGTCGGCGAAGCCGTACAGAAGGGAAGTCATATTTTCCGGCACTCAAGGGGGCTGTATGTATCGCCGGGCAATGTGGAGATACTGGGGAGAATGGCCGAAAATCTTCCGTCACAAAATATCGATGTAATTGTCGTCACCGACAACCAGGGAATACTTGGAATCGGCGACCAGGGAATTGGAGGAATGGGAATCCCCATAGGGAAACTGAGCCTCTACACACTTGGCGCCGGAATAAATCCTTCAGCGTGCCTGCCGATCTGCCTTGACGTGGGCACCGATAATGAGGCGCTGTTGGACGATCCGCTTTATCTTGGGCACAAACACAGGCGCATCACCGGGGAGTCGTATGAGCGGTTTATCGACCGTTTCGTAGAAAAGGTTAAAAGCCTTTTCCCTAACGCTCTTTTGCAGTGGGAGGATTTCTCAAAGCAAAACGCCTTTTCAAATCTCGACAAATTCAGGTCGGAAGTCCTCTCGTTCAACGACGATATACAGGGGACGGGAGCGGTGGTACTGGCCGGGATTCTAGGCGCCATGAAAATAAAAAACGAGTCTTTTGAAAACCAGCGATTTCTAATATTTGGCGCGGGCGCGGGTGGAATGGGAGTCGGAAGGCAGATAAAAAGCGCTCTGATCGAATCGGGTCTCGACGAGGAAAAGGCGAGGAGCCAGATATACACTGTCGATAGCCGTGGTCTTGTAACTTCAGAGCGGCCAGGGCTTGACGCTTATAAAAAAGAGCTCTCCACAAGCGAAGACTCGCTTAAAGAATGGAAAATAAAAGACCGGGGGCGGATAACGCTGGAAGAAGTTGTGACGAACGCGCAAATCACAGTATTGCTAGGAACATCGGGACAGACGGGGGCGTTTACGCAATCGGTGGTGGAGGCGATGGGGCGCAACACGGATATTCCGCTTATTTTTCCATTGAGCAACCCCACTTCAAAGGCTGAGGCGATCCCGGAGGATATCTATAAATGGGCCGAAGGTATGGCCATTGTCGTCACGGGCAGTCCTTTTGGCGATGTGGTTTACAACAACCAGACTTTCTGTATCGGCCAGGGAAATAATGTGTTCATATTCCCAGGGCTTGGTTTGGGAACGCTGGCGGCGCAGGCGTCTTTAATCACCGACGAGATGTTTACGGCGGCGGCGTGGAGCCTGGCCGAAATGATACCGAAAAACGCAAAAGAGACACACGGCGTCTATCCACGGATATCTCAGCTAAGTGAAGTCAGCGAGAAGGTTGCCCTGGCGGTGTTTGAAAAAGCGCGCGAGCAGGGCCTGTCCAGAGTCCCGGCTGACACCGATCCTGGCGAGGCCATACGCAAACGGATGTGGAAACCAGAATATCTGCCTTTTCGAAAGTCGAAATCATAAAGCGTCCGGCTCCGGTTATTCGCCAGTCAACGCCATAAACAATGACGATAAATCCCACGTTCCTGAAAATCCTGGAGTACAAAAGGTTAGAGGTAGAGCGGCTTAAAAGCGTTTTTCCACTTGAAACATTGCGGAAGGCCGCAGTGAAACAGGGGGCGAAAAGGTCGTTGCGCGCGGCGCTTACCGATAGCGGAGAGGATATAAGAATAATCGCCGAGATAAAACGCTCATCGCCTTCCGCCTGTTTCAAGCCGGTGGAGTTCGACCCTGAAGGTATCGCAAAGTCGTATGAATCGGCAGGAGCCGTAGCTTTATCAGTGTTGACGGAGGCCCGGTTTTTTTCAGGAAATTCGGCCTATGTTCCGTTGATAAGATATGCGACCAGCCTGCCTGTTCTTCGCAAAGATTTTATTGTCGATATCTGGCAGGTTGTGGAGTCGGCCGCGCTGGGCGCCGACGCTATCTTGCTCATGGCTGTTAATTTCAGGGACACCGAAGCCATAGAGCCGCTTTATAAAGAAGCGATTGAACTGGGGCTTGCGCCTCTTGTGGAGATTCACTCTGAAAAAGAGTGGAGGATGGTGGAGCCGTTAAAGCCCGCGATTGTCGGGATCAACAACAGGGACTTTTTATCCCTCGATCTTAAGGTTGATATCGGGACTACCGTGGCGCTCGCGCCACTTCTTCCTTCTGGCGTTGCCGTTGTCAGCGAAAGCGGAATATCGACACGCGAAGATATAGAACGTCTTAAAAATTGCGGAGTGCACGGATTTCTGGTCGGATCAAGTTTGATGAAAGCGGACGATCCGGGGAAAGCGCTAAAAAAGCTTATCGCTGGATAGCCAAAAAAACCGAACCCGTCACAGCCCGGCTCACCCTGATAAGCCCCGGCTCACCCCGCCCGGCGCATTTCCCCCTTATCAGACGCGCCCGGTTATCCACCCAGGGAAGTGGAGGATATAACTCCTATCTGCTTCCCATCCTCTTCAACTATAAGATGCTTGACATCCCCATCGGTCATTGCTTTGCGGGCTTCGAATATGGAGCAGTCCCCGGCGATTTTAATGAGGTTAGAGCTCATTATCCCGCCAGCTTTCGTCTGGGCGGGATCTTTGGCCTGGGCGACGACTTTGGAGACTATATCACTTTCAGTGATAATGCCGACGACATCCCCGTCCGGGCTTACGATTACAACACTTCCTGTGCTATTGCCGGTAAGCGCTTTAGCGATCTCGACAATCGACGCAGAGTCAGGAGCGGTGAGAATATCCTTGGCCATGAGGTCTTTGACGGCAAGCAGTGTATTGAAATCAGACATAAATACCCCGTGTAATGTTTAAGTTAACCACAACCACCCGTACCGCGTGTAGCGTACCACAGGCCATCCGCAGTAACAATCAAATTGGATATGACTGTCACGCGTAATCGAGATAATCGATTTCTTTAAAAATATTGTTCTTCCCCTCTAAAACTTTTAAAAACTTTTCGTCAATATTCCCCTCCCCGATCTGCTCATAAAGCCTTGTAAAGCAGACAAGGTGATCTTTTATCCGTTTTTCGGCGTATTGGGTTGTGGTGCCTGATTTCATGATAAAAGCCCAGTCACTGCTTTGCGCGAGCATCAGCTCCCTCGCAGTCTGGTTTAAGGCGCGCTTTAACATCCCTTGCGCGCCAGGATGCAAGACGGCAAGCTGTACCATCCGCTCCCCGGCTTTATGAAGATGACGATAAATCCAGTCGTTGCTCTGATCGAGCCACATTTCATTATGACCGTAAAGCCCCCATGAAGACTGGGCAGGCTGTACGGTCTGGATTTGCTTGTGCCTGTCGAGATACTCGCTGGCGCATATAAGCTCTATATCATCCTGGGAGTCCAGCCCGCGAAAAAGAGAGTCGAGAAATTCCGGGCCCTCGAACCACCAGTGGCCGAAAAGCTCGGCGTCGTATGGCGCCACTATCACCGGAGGCCTGTCGAGAAACGGGCCCGCTTGCTCCGCCTGCCGTTTTCTCCGGGCGATAAAATCCGCCGCGTGCCATGCTGTCTTTTTTCGGGCGGCCGCCGGATCATACACATCCTTGCCGCCGGAGCCGCCGGTGATACGATAATATTTTATCCCTGTCATTTTTCGACTGCCCGTCGGTTGCATGAACGCCCGGAGATAATCGAAATCGAGATCGTATCCTATATCACGATAGAAATCGCGGTAACATGGATCGCCAGGATAACCTGCTTTAGAACTCCACACTTCCGCGCTCGACGCCATATCCCTTGCGAAAACCGATATCCCGTTTTTTGTTTTGACCGGCGCGAAAACGCCGTAGCGCGGCCTCGGATCTCCGTGTAACAGGCCGTGGGCGTCTGTGAAAAAATATTTCAACCCTTCCTTTTGAAGGTGCTTTTCCAGTTGCGGCGCCCATCCGCATTCGGGCATCCATATCCCCTCCGGCCTGGAGCCGAAAACCTTGTCGTAATGCGCGCGCGCTGTTTTGATCTGGGCGTGAATCACATTTTCGTTTACAGAAAGCAGAGGCAGATAGGCGTGAGTCGCCGAGCAGGTGATAATTTCCAGATAGCCTTCCTGTTTTAACGCCTTGAACGCCGGAATGATCCTCCTGCCGTGCCTGTCGGTAAAAAGCCTGTGGGCGAGGCGGAGCCGGTCATGATACATCCGGGCCAGATCGTGGAACCGGGGCATAAACCTTGTCCGCTCCAGCTCCATTTCCGAAAGCTCTATCAGCTTTTCCAGACTTCCCGCATACCTGTCCATCAGAAAGCCGTCTTCGAGCATTTCTATAAGCGTAGGCGATAGAGACATCGTAAGCTTGAACTTCACATTTTCGTCTATCAGCGCCTCAAACTTATCAATCAGCGGAAGGTACGTCTCGGTGATCGCTTCGAAAAGCCAATCCTCTTCAAGAGACACGTCATGCTCTGGATGGCGCACAAAAGGAAGGTGGGCATGGAGTACCAGGAGTAAATAACCTTTAGGCATAACTCAGGCGCAAGAGGATGAATCGTGAAATGTCATAAAGCGGCGCCGGCTGAAAAAAAGACGCGGCAGAGGTTTGTAGTTTGCGGTTTAATAAAAAAGCGCCTATCTTACAATTCGGGAGGAGCGCGAAACCGAAAGCGAAATCTGTTTGCTATCCGCTCCGTCGGCCGATGTTCCTGAAATCAGAATATCCTGAGCGCCGTCGGGTAAATGAAATTTAGCGGAGAACGCTCCGTCGGGTCTAAGATTAACTTCCTGTCCCTGCACAACCAGCCTGGAGCCGGGCGCTATTCCCCCGTAAACCGTCAACTCGCAGTTTACCCACAGAGAAAAATCGTGTTTTTCGCGTATGGCTGGCGCCTGCCCGGAAGCGCCTGAAAATGCGCTAAAACTGGAAACTCCCGCCGAAGCCGTCTCTTCGATAAAAATAGAACCGGGATGGCGCCCTCCAGATAAAGCATACAGTTTTTCCGCTTGCTCATCAGGAAAGTCCTCATCACCCGAAGAGAGTCCCGCTCGCGGAGTCTGTGCCCGGTTCGAAAGGCAAATCGAAGAAAACCGGTTATCATCGTCTGTAAGCCCAAGTTCGACAATATATTCGCGGCCATCCCCGTTAACATCCAAATAACGCCTTCTGGCTTCTGGATCGATGGTAACGTCAAAAAAGTTATGATAAGCCTCCTCCACCCCCGAAAGGCCAGTTACATCGGAAACCCTCAATATCCATTTGACCTGTCTCCAGCTTTTACCAAGAGACCGCCGGGCCGCCTCACAGCTGGTCTCCAAAACTTCCCAATATACAAACAGGCTCCTGGGATCTTTGGGAAGAGCGACTATCCGGTCTTCCCCATAACTGTCTGGCAGTTGCGCCTCATCCTCTGGAGAAAAGCCGCCCTGTTCGTCGGCTGTAAAAAATTTCCCGGCGTTGATCGGAATATCCCAATCCTTCCGGTCCTTCTTTTTATTTACAGACGGTGGCGGCGGCTCTTTGATAACGGCTAAAGACGATGGTTTGCCTATGGATGTTTTTTTAGCGGAAACAGCTCTTTTTTTACTTACAGGTTTTGGCGCCTGCTCTTTTACAACAGCTGGACGTGAAACTTTCTTTGCTGGTTTGTTGACCGCTTTTTTTGCTGAAACAGCTTTCTTTTTAGCGGGGGTGGACGGCTTTGCGGGTTTTGAAACGACTGATTTGTTTTTCTTCGCTGTGGAGCCGGAGACTTTTTTTATCTTAGCTTTAACTTTAGTTTTAGTAACAGTAGGCGTTTTAACTTTGGCTTTGGCTTTAACTTCAGCGACAACTTTTGTTTTTGCTTTAATTTTTGCTTTGGCTTTCGCTTTTTTCACGGGAGTGGTTTTGGCGGCTTTCGCTTTTTTTGAGGGTTTGGCTTTCGTCCCTGTTTTTTTCACGGGCCTTGCTTTTGCCTTCGATTTACTGACCGGCTTCGCCTTGGCCTGAGCCTTGCTTTTGACGGCTTTTTTAATGGCCTTGATTATCTCATTTTTATTCATAGACGCAGTGACGGGCGCCTTTTTACGCCTGGCTATCGTGATTAGCTCCACCTTTTTTAATCCAGAATAATTTATCGAGGCCATGGCGTTTATCCTTTCCATTTTACGGACTGTAAATCCAGCCAGAGTGACATATCGGTATTATTCCACACCGCGCGCGCGTCAGGAAGTTTTTCTACCCGGCCACTCTTATTTTTCTCCATACTTCCCCAACCTGCGCCAGCGTCTCATCTTCTTCCCCGGAATTATCTATAATATAGTCCGCCATCTCGCTTTTTTTTGACATCGGTAGCTGGGCCGCGATCCGGCTTTCGATCTGATCTTCGGACAACCCTCCTCGCCTCCTCGCCCTTCGTTTCTGCTCTTTTAATTCACATACTACGACAATGTTTCGATCCATACCGCGGCTCAATCCTGACTCGAATAAAAGGGGCGCGTCCACAACCACTATCGCGTCCTTATCTTTGGAAATTATCTCCTTTGACCGCGACATGACAAGCTGCTTGATTATCGGATGCAAAATCCCCTCTAAAGTTTTGAGTTTGGCAGGATCAGAAAAAACCAGAGACGCCAGCTCTTCGCGGTTTAAGGCGCCGTCGTCCCGGATAACCGTCTCGCCGAATTCGGCCTTCACTTTTGTTAAACCTTCACAACCCGGCGCGGTAACTTCACGGGCCAGAATGTCGCAGTCTATAAGCCTGCCCCCAAGATCGGCCAGCATGGAGGAGACAAGGCTCTTGCCGGTGGCAAGCCCCCCCGTTACGCCTATCAGCGGCATCGGGCGGATTCCATCTTGATTTCCAGGCCCATCTCGCTGATCGCCTGTTTCAGCGCCTCCATGGGCAGGCCGATTATATTTGTAAAGCTTCCCTTATGCCCCAAAACCCAGCGCCCGGCGCCGCCCTGAATGGCATAGGCGCCAGCTTTGTCCATAGGCTCGCCCCCGGACACGTACTTTTCAATTTCTCCCGGCGAAATTTCAGCCATCCGCACCAAAGACGAAGTAAAGGAGGACCACCGTAGCCGCGAGTCGATACGCGCCATAGCCACACCGGTTATAACCTCATGCTCCTTGCCAGACAGTCTGCCCAGCATTTTTCTGGCGTGCTCCGGGTCTTCCGGTTTACCCATGATCTCGCCGTTTAAAACTACGATTGTGTCGGCGGCCAGCGTAAGACAGGCCGGATGCTTAACAGCCACCCAGTCGGCTTTTCGCATGGCGACCCGGACGGCGTTTTGGGCGGGAGAAAGGCCGGGATCGAAAATCTCGTCCACTTCGGGCTTGACTATATCGAATTCGATTCCCGCCTCTGTAAGCAGTTTCGCCCTTCGGGGTGAGCCTGACGCCAATATGAATTTCAAAACGTCCTCTTTTTAGCTGTCTTGCCCGATTAATTTTCAATAGTGAAGTCAGGAGACTGATTTCTCATTTTCCCGAAAAGAAATGAAATTGCAGAGGCCGAATCTGAAAAATAAAATGGACTTTAATATGGCCGGTTTCACTGCTCCATTTTTATCTGGTCGATGGTTTTTTTAACCAGATCTTCGGCGACGTTTAAAGTCATCTCCTGCGCGATTTCCCTGAAGTCGTCCAGTATCTGCGGTTTCATCTCCGAAATGGCGTCTATTATCCCCTTTGACACGGCCTCCTCAAACTCTTCTTTTGTCAGCATTTCCTTGACGAACCTTTCTATGGCTTCGTTTATAAGCGTATGGAAACCACCGCTGTCCGCAAATTCCTCGAACGCGGCGCGGGCCGTTTCCATAATCATGTCTTTATCCCCACCGCCTTGAGCCGGGGCGGACTCGCCTTTGATCCGTCCAGACGCCAACAGCTCTTTTTCGGTTTGTGTCTGGCCAATTTCAAGATCGTCATCTATGGCCTCAAGCAGTCTTCTGCTCTCTGCCGAGATGCCGTTTTCTCCATAAGAATCGGTTTCTATCTCCGTTGAAAAATCGTCAAGACCCGGCTTTTGCTCTCCAGGCCCAGGCTCCGGCTGATGGTCTTCTATTGTTTCGTTTTCCAAAGCCGCGCTCACGGCAATATCCGGCTCCATTTCGTCTTGAGCGATTTCCTCGATGACCGCCTCGTCATCAGCCTGCCCGGAGATGATCTCCACCTCCAGGCCTTCTTCGTCCATCTCGTCGCTGTCAGCGTCGGTGGATACAAGCAAAGAGCTATCCAGCTCCAGAATCTCAGGCTCTCCCTGATCTTCTTCCTCTATCACTATAGGCTCGTCGCTCTGCTCCACATCCGGTTGCGGCTCCTCATCGATATTCAGGGCGCCGCCCTCGACCACGATGACCGAATCCTCATCTACAGGCGAGTCGACCCTGTGTTCCACCGAATCGAGAAGACTGTCTAATGAAATGTCTATATCGTCAAAAGTATCTTCCTGCGCCTTTTCTGTTTCTGGCTCCCCGCCCCCCTCGACGCTGATATCTTCGATGGCTTCCATCATATCGCCGCCGATTTCATCATCCGGCGCTATGGCGCCGCCGCTTTGTATTTCGGATATGACGGCCTTGACCCTGGTTACCATATCTTCAGAGCGAAACGGCTTCTCGAAACGCCCCGCCGCCCCGACTTCCTCCGATCTTAATTCATCGAAATCGTCGAGGGCCGAGGATATAAGATAAACAGGAATCGAGGCCGATTTCTCATCGTTTTTCAACATCCGGCAAAGCTCGAACCCGTCCAGCCCCGGCATGTTCACATCGGCTATCACCATAGACGGGCTTTCGCGCCGGATCGTTTCGAGCGCCTCGTTTCCGTCGCTGGTCAAAATGACCTCTATATCCTCGTTTTCAAAAGCCAGCTCGAAGACTTTCTGGATAGTGGCGCTGTCGTCAGCGACAAGAATTCTGGTTCGGTTCATTATCGTTCCCAGGAGGTGAATCGGGCGTTAATCTCAAGCTTACACAGTAGTAAAACCTGTGTCAAACGGTTCATGTTACAATCTTTGCCGTGCTCATGTTAATGATCGGCGGCCCTCCCCGGCGCGCCGTTCTTTTTTTATCATGGCGCTGTCATTATGCTGTTATCAGGGGAAGATGAACGTGTCCGGTGGCGCGGCTGGACTTCAAATCCAGACAGGGGCGTAATCCGTCCCGGGAGGGTTCGACTCCCTTCATCTTCCGCCATTTATTTCCGGCGCATGCGGCGCAGGTTTACCTGGCGTCTTTCCTCTTTTTGACGGCGTAAACTATCAATGGCGCCACAACGCAACAGGCCGCAATGACCGCCACTATCCAAATATCCACAGTCTTCACAGGTCGTCAATCCTTTTTTAAAGTTACCTCTGTGGCTCCTTCGCCCCCCTCGTTCGGCTCGGCTAGCCTGTAACTGGATATGTATGGAGAGCTTACCAGATATTCATGCACGGCTGTCCGCAAAGCCCCGGTTCCGCTTCCATGAATAATACGAATGGTGTCACGGGCGCCTCTAAAAACCGAGTCGAGAAATTTCTCGACTTTCTCTATCGCCTCGTCCGTTCGCAATCCGATGATGTTTAGCTCCTCTTCACAGGAGACATCTGTACCGGCTGTGGGTTTAAACCTGATGGTTTTTCTTTTATCGCCCGGCGTTATTTCCGACCCTCTCCGCACTCCCACCAGGTCTGATAGGGCGACTGTCATGCGGATGGAGCCTAAAACCGCCTCGGCTTTTCCACCTGCCGGATCGGATGATAAAACGCCCTTTCGCTCAAGGGGGATAAGGTATACCTCATCACCCGCCCTCAACTCGTCCCGCGCGATCCGCTCGACCGGGGTTATCGAGCTCCTGACATCGGACGTGATCGATTCGAGCTTCTCAACCGATTTTTTCAGCGCGGCCTTCGATCCTTTGGCGCCTCTGGCCTCTGCTACCAGCTCGTTTATGATCCGGCGGGCCTCTGCTATGTCGCCGGAGATTTTGCGTTTGGCGGTTTTGGCTATCTCGCTCCGTCTGGTTTCCATTTCCACACGGGCTTTTTCAGTATCCGCGCGATTGCGCTCCGCTTCGGCCAGCGCTTTATCGGCCTCCCGCGCCGCATTTGCCAGCGCCTTCTTCTGATTTCTCAATTCGGCCAGTGTTTTTTCTATCCGCTCGTCGCTTCCGTCTAGCCTTCTCCTCGCCCCGGCGATAATAGATCCGTCCAGCTCAAGCTTTTCAGCCACAGCCAGCGCCGAGCTTTCTCCCGGCGCGCCTTTGATCATCAGGTATGTGGGGATGGCGCGCTCTGCGTCGAACTCCATGGAGACGTTATGGTATAGATCGCCGGTCTGCGCCATTACTTTAAGGTCGCTAAAATGGGTAGTGACCACAACGTCAACGCCGTTTTCAACCAGCTTTTCCACCACGGCCATAGCCAGCGCGCTTCCCTCTTTCGGGTCTGTGCTTATCATCAACTCGTCCAGCAAAGCAAGCGACCCGGCCCCGGCCCGGCGGACAATTTCGTTTATCGACTTGAGGTGTCCGGAAAAAGTCGAAAGGTCGTCGGTGATCGACTGGTTGTCGCCGATATCGGCGAAGATTTTGTTGTAAAAGGGGAGCTTCGAGCCTTCTCCCGCCGGGATATAAAGCCCTGATTTGGCCATCACCGCCGTCAGGCCTATCGTGGCGAGCGCCACTGTTTTGCCTCCTGTGTTCGGGCCGGAGACAATCAGAGCCCTGGCGCCGCGCGGGATCGATATTTCGTTTCTGACAACATTTTTGTTTTTAAGTAGCATGATCGGATGAGCGGCGTTGACGAGCTTTAGCTGATCGCTAAAAACGGGGCGGGTAAGATTGAATTCCGCCGCCAGGCGCGCGCGCGCCATTATCTGATCCAGACTGCAAATGGCGGAGTAAATTTCTCCTATCGCCTCCGCTTCGCCAGCCACCATCGCTGACAGCTCTCCGAGAAGTTTTGCGATTTCATCTTCCAGCTCCATCTCCACCGTTCTTAGCCTGTTATTCAAATCGACCAGCTGGGTCGGCTCGATATAAAAAGTCTGACCGGAATTGGAGGAGTCGTGGACAATCCCTTTTACATGGGATTGACGCTCCGCCTTTATGGGCAAGACGAACCTGTTATCGCGCACGGTTACGTAATCATCCTGAAGCATGGGAGCCAGTTTCGGGTCTTTGAGCATATTTTCCGCCCGGTCGCGAATCGAGCGGCGCAGGCCATTCAAGGCTTTGTAGAGCCGCTCGATCCCCGGTGTCGCGTCGGGGCGAACCTGCCCCTGTTCGTCTATCGTCTCGTCTATTAGCTCTGCAAAACCGGGAACCGACGGAATTTCGGAGCGGATCGGGTCTATCTCATCATCGATTTCAACTTTGAAGATTGTCACAAGCGACGCGCCGGTTCGGAGAGGCGGGACAAAGCTCCTCAGCTGGGCTCCGGTCAGTATCGCTGACTTTATGGCTTTTGATAACAGGCCCGTCACATCTTCGCAAGGCTCGATATTAAAATCGGGGCGGCGCTCCATAAGCTTTAGCATCGCTCCGGTTTCGTCTAGCCGCCTTGTGGCCTCCTGAACGTCCACAGCCTGCGCGGACGCCAACGCTCTTTTTTGACCGCCCGGAGTGTTCGCCCGCTCAGTTATAGCGGAGACAATCTCGTCGAAACCAAGAGAGGCGAACTCTACGCTCATGCTACCGGCTCTGTTTTTCTTTTCCATCGGCGTCGTTTTCCAACTGCGCTCTTCTTTTTACGTGTCTCAGCTTTTTTTTATACCGGTTCTCTCCCCATGCGTACCAGTTCATCCAGCGGGTCACGATGGCGGCAAGTATCAGGCCAAGAACCAGAGCCAGAGGGATAAAATATTTTTCCATAATTTACGTATATCCGTTTTGAGCTATTATATCCAACAGTATGCTGAAAAAAGTCATTCCCTGGCTTTTTCAGTTGTAAAAGCGGGTGGAGCGGCGGATGTGGCGTTAAATTTTCAGTCTTTTAAAACCGCCAAACTCAGGTTTTCTCGATTCGCGGATAAGATACGCCCTCCCCTGGTCTGTAAGAACCTCCGCCGGGGTGGGATGCGACAGGAACTCAAGCATGCTTGCGGTAAGGCCGTAGGCCCCGGAGTTAAAAACGCCCAGAAGGTCGCCTATTTCAGGTTTCGGCAATTTTACTTTGCGGGAAAACTGATCCGGCGACGCGCAGAGAGGCCCCGCCACAACGCACTCTATTTTCTTTCTCCTGTTCATTTTATTCAGTATGGCTGTTGGATAATTCCTGTTTAAAACGATGGGGATCAAAGAATGGTTTATCCCGCCGTTGGTGATGACGTACAACGTTCCTCTCGATCGCTTGATGTCTGTCACTTCCGATATATATACGCCGGAAGGCCCGGCCAGATACCTTCCCGGCTCAAGGATGAAGCCTGTCTTTTTAAAGCCGGGCGATTTTGCAAGGTTGGCCGTTATTTTTTTGAGCGCCGCCCCCACGGCTTTTATATCAAGCTCGTTTTCACCATCGGCGTATGGAATGCCAAGCCCGCCTCCGAAATTGATTACTCCCACATCAAGCTTCAACCGGACAGATGTTTTCTTCATCCATCTGACGAAAGCCTTGTACGCTTGTATCAACGTTTTAGCCTCTAATAATCCTGTCCCGGCGTAAAAATGAAATCCGGCCAGATCCAGCCCCGGATCGGCCATAGTTTTCAAAATTAGAGGCTCGATTGTCTCCGAATCGATTCCGAACTTTCTTGAGCCGCCGATCATCACCTCGCCTTTATTCCCGCTCGTAAAATCTGGATTCACTCTGAGCGCGATTTTTGTCTTGGCTCTTTTTCTGTTTTTATTTATACGGCGTGAAAGTTTTGAAATTCTTTCAAGCTCGGTCTCCGATTCGACATTGATAACGCCGATACGGCTCCTCATGGCGTCTTTTAACTCATCCTCGGTTTTGCCCGGCCCGGCGTATATAATGTCGCGAGGTTTAAAGCCTCCAGCCAGCGCCGCTTCTAGCTCGGCCTTGGAGGCGATTTCCGCGCCCGCGCCAAGTTTTCTGAATATTTTCGCCACCGCCGGGTTCGGGTTGGCTTTCATGGAATAACAGATTGTAAAACTGCGGGGAAGCGCCTTTACGAGCCTGTTGTATTGCTGGCGCATGAGGTTTGCGTCGTAGATATAAAGAGGCGTCCCGGTTTTGGCTATTATACGGTCGATGGGAACGGAGCCGGGGGAAAGCTTGCCGCCCGACCTTGAAAAACGTGATATAGGATTCACCTGGCTTATAACTGACCTTACCATGCGCGCTCGTAAGCGGGGGTTCTTTTATTGCTGAATTCGGGTTTCATTACATAACTACCGCTAGAGGCTCTTTTATATCACCCGTCGGCGTTTTCCCCTCTGAATTCCGGCCCCAGCACCCTGAACATTTCGATCTTGAGGGCGACGAGCCTTGCAAGCCGCATCAAAAACCGGAAGCCGTACCCTTCCATAAAGCGGGTGTTGTCCTGGCTACCGAAATTTAAAATCGCGATGATCCGGCCATTGGCGTGTACGGGGACAATGGCTTCGGACCGGACTCTCCGGCTGATTCCGTTCGGAAAGAATTTGTCCGATCCTTTCTTCAGGTTGCCCCGAAGCGTCGGCTCGCCATTACTAAAATTCGAATCCATTCCGCCCAGATCGTCGAAGAATATATTCTCTGATCCCAGATAGACATTTTTCTCGCCATGATGATAATTTTCAGGGTAAAACTCTTTTAATTCGTTTTCTAAAACGACCGTAATAAAATTGATTTCGAAAATTCTACGCCCCTGGGTAATAACAGCGTCGAACATTACTTTGAGCGAAGGAGCGTCAAAAATCAGCTTTTCTATCTCATCCATCCTCTCCTGGGCTTTTTCGTTGTCAGTAGAGCATGAGACGATACGCTTCAGGTTCTTGCGAAGCAATGTGTTGTGCTCACGAAGCTGGATGTTCGTCAGCTTGACCGACTTCGCTATCATTTCTTTTTTCATAGGCTCTGGCGCATTTCCTTAATCAGCGTGTTTACGTATAAAAGTCGGGATATCCAGATCGTCGTCGATAGGGGGCAGATCCATCCTGACTTCTTTCAATATGGGCCTCCCTTTCCTGGGGCCTTTGTTAAAGACAGGCATATCCGCGCTCTGGTCATGGTCTCTTAGGCGGTTGTTGATAATCCCTTTTAGTTTATCGCGCCGCTCCGGGTTCATGCTCTCTTCATTCGTGCGAAAATCGTCGGCCCGCTTTATTTCCTGGGCGCTTCTAAAACCTGTGGCGATCACGGTTACGCTTACCGTATCGTTCAATGACTTGTTAATCACGGCGCCGAAAATAATCTGCGCGTCTGGATCAGCCGAATCGGTGATAAGTGACGCGGCCTCGTCTATCTCGTGCAAAGACAGATCCTCTCCTCCGGTGACGTTTATAAGGATCCCTTTGGCTCCGTCGATGGACGAGTCCTCGAGCAAGGGGCTGTTGATGGCGTTATCGGCCGCTTCCACAGCGCGGTTTTCACCTGTGCCCACGCCGGTTCCCATCAGGGCCATTCCTTTGGCGCTCATTATCGTCTGCACATCGGCAAAATCGAGATTCACAATACCGCCTACTGTAATCAGCTCGGAAATGCCTTTTACCGCTTTGCAAAGTATTCCGTCCGCGATGGCGAACGCCTCGGTGGCCGGCATTTTCTTTGAGACATAACTAAGCAGTTGCTGGTTGGGGATTGTGATGAGCGTATCCACATTTTTGCGGAATTCGTTGAGCCCCTGCTCGGCCAACTGCGCTCTTCGTTTGCCTTCAAAACTGAACGGTTTGGTGACAACGCCCACTGTAAGAGCGCCCATTTCTTTTGCGATCGCGGCCACTATGGGCGCCGCCCCGGTGCCTGTGCCGCCTCCCATTCCGGCGGTTACAAACACCATATCCGCTCCGTCGAGCATTGCGCGGATAGACTCGGAGTCCTCCTGCGCCGCGGCCCTGCCTATATCCGGCCTTCCACCTGCGCCCAGGCCTTTGGTGATCTGCCTGCCTATCTGGAGCTTATTGGGCACCGGCGAAGCTTTTAACGCCTGCGCGTCCGTATTGGCCACGATGAACTCGACGCCGGTGACACCCTCTTTAAACATTGTCGAAACGGCGTTGCCGCCTCCGCCTCCGGCTCCCATGACTTTTATTGTGGCGTTATAGCCGTTGTGCTCGGCTTCATCGGTGTAGTCAAAAAACACCTGCCCCTCGTTTTCATCAGTAAATTCATTCTCGGTCATCTCTTACCTCCATATATAAAAAAATGTTTCATTTGTAAAATGTAATTAGAAAAACTCTTTCACCCACTCCTTCATCCGTCCCAGAACCTTGTCGAACATGTTCCTGCCCCGTAATTTGTGTATCCTCCCCGATAGCAGGTCTTTGTATCCGAACAAGACAAGCCCCACCGCCGTGGCGTACAGAGGGCTGTTGACCAGATCCATAAGGCCTTTGACGCCTTTTGGGATTCCCCGCCGTATGGGCATATCGAAAATCGCCTCCGCCATCTCCGGCATTCCCTCCATTATCGAAGCGCCGCCCGTCAGCACCAGGCCGGAGGCGACTTTCTTCTTGTCGGTGAATCCGGTCAGCTCGATCTCCCGCTTTATAAGGCTGAACATTTCCGCCACCCTCGGCTCGATTATGTCGGCCAGCACCCGGCGCGACAGCTGTCTTGCGTCCCTGCCTCCGACGCCGGGGACTTCTATAACCTCGTCTTCGGAAATCATGGCCGTCGTAGCGCACCCATGCGTTTTTTTAATCTTTTCCGCTTCATGGTTGGGGGTTCTAAGGCCGATGGCGACATCATTGGTAAGGTGGTTTCCCCCTATCGCCACGACGGCGGTGCTTTTTATCGACCCATTCATAAAAATGGCGATGTCACTTGTGCCGCCGCCCATATCTATCAGGCCCACGCCCAGCTCTTTTTCATCCTGATCGAGAACGGCTTCGGAGGAGGCGAGTTGCTCGACCACGATGTCGTCCACTTCCAGCCCGGCCCTGTTGACTGACCTTATTATGTTCTGGGCGGATGTGACGGCGCCGGTAATGATGTGAACTTTGGCCTCGAGACGGACACCGTTCATCCCGACCGGGGCGTCTATCCCGTCCTGGTCGTCGACGATATAATCCTGGGATAAAACGTGGATCACTTCCCTGTCCATCGGTATGTTCACGGCTTTTGCGGCCTCAATAACTCGATCCACGTCGTTTTGCGTCACTTCGTTGGTTTTTACGGCGATAACACCGTGGCTGTTGAACCCTTTTATATGTCCGCCGGCTATGCCGACATAGACCGACTCTATCTCAAGACCGGCCATCAGCTCCGCCTCCTCGACGGCGTTTTTGATCGACTCGACGGTGGCCTCTATGTTGACGACAACCCCTTTGCGAAGTCCCCTGGACGGATGGGCGCCAAGCCCGATTATCTCCACACCTTCCAGTCCCGCTTCGGCCACAACACAGCATATTTTTGTTGTGCCAATGTCCAACCCAACTATTATCTGTTTATCTTTTGCCATAACAAGTTAACCTCTTTGATCTTGAGTATTAGTTGGATACGTCACAATAACTTTGTCTGGAAAAGACAGGTCGATTTGTATCACAGCTTTTTCCCTGCCGCGTAAAATGTAATCGACCGTCTTGAGCCTTTCGGCTCCATCCGTCCAGTCGAGCCTTTGGGCGATGACGGTCACGGCGGAGCCTTCAAACCTTAAAACAAGCCGGTCTTTGCCTGAAAGGTCGATGCTTTTGAGCCTGCTCTTGCCGAACAGCCTGTAGCCGGTAAGTTTGCCGATGGCTCTGAGCGCGTCCCGTATCGCGCCAGGATCGATCTGGCCTCCCGGCCTCATCGGCCTGGCGCCCAAAGAAATCCCTGTTATAAGGGGGTAAAGCGGATTTTCATCTTTCCCGATCACTCTAAGTATCACACCATGCCTGTCCGCAAGAAACCGGCGTGAGCCGGCGACGATCAGAGCCGGTGTTCTCTCTCCCGCCAGGATTCTTATCGTCGCAGGTAACCGGCGGCGTATCTCCACAGATTCGATCCACGGGTGGGTCTGAAGACGTTTTCCAGCTTCATACAGGTCGAACTCGAAAACGCTTTTACCTTTTATATTCCCAAGAAGCCGCAGGAAGTCGGGTTCGCTCACCCTTTCAAGACCGTCTACCTCCACATTGGCGATTCTGAAATAATCGGTGGTTTTCATTTTTTCATATCCCGCGTAAGCGCCGACCGCCGATAAAGTAAACACCGCAGTTATTAAAACTATACGTACAAACGCCACAGCCAGGGCGTTGAGCCGCAAAAGCGCCTCCTTAAGACGGCTCTTTCTTTTTTTACGCCCCGTTTTTACGTTTGCGCGTTTTCTCATCTTTTATCGTCTCTTCCAAAATTGTCAGAACAAGCTCGTCGAAAGAAATACCGGCGGCCCCGGCGGCCTTTGGCAAAAGGCTGGTCTTCGTCAATCCCGGTATTGTGTTTAGCTCTATAAACCAGGCCTTCCCCTGTTTATCCACAATAAGCTCAGAGCGAGAAAACCCCCTGCATCTCAACTCGCGATGAACTTTCATGGTGATCGCCTGGGCTTCTTTTAAAACCTCATCTTTGAGGCGGGCCGGAATATGGTAGATGGTGGCTCCCGGTGTGTATTTGCTTGAATAATCGTAAAAGCCGTTTTTCGTCTCTATCTCTATCGCCGGTAAAACCGTCTGCCCCACTATTCCCACCGCCAGCAAGACCCCATCTATAAACCGCTCTACTATCACCTCGTCGTCACTCTCAAAAGCGGCTGCGATGGCAGGAGCGATCTCCTCATCTTTTTTGCATATGCTCACGTTGATGGACGAGCCGCCGTTGGCCGGCTTGACGACGGCGGGAGCGTGTATCCAAAGCGCCATCTTTTTTTCATTGAAAGAGCGTTTTTCAAAAACCTGGTAATCGGGCGTGGCGATTTCAAACGCTTTGAGCATTTTTTTGGTCGATGTTTTACTCATCGCAACAGCGCTCGCCTGAACGCCTGATCCGGTATACACAATATCCGCAAGCTCAAGGGCGCCCTGCGCGCATCCATCCTCCCCGTAACGGCCATGTAACGCGATAAACGCTATATCAATTGCTTCACCGGCGGCTTTCTCCAGCAAATCCCGTCCGGCGTCTATCCCGACCGCGTTTATTCCCTGGCGCTTAAGCGCCGACAGGGCCGCGGCTCCAGACTCCAGGCTTACCTCTCGCTCGTTGGATATCCCGCCCATCAGAACTCCGACTTTCATTGTTTTCAATCTATCAAGCGTTTCCCGCTCAACCATTAAAATCGCCTACCAGACGTATTTCCCGCTCAAGCTTAACGCCGAACTTATCGTGAACCTTCTCTTCAATTATTCTCATAAGCTTTAAAACATTGGCCGCTTTGGCTTTGTCCATGTTTATAATGAAATTCGCGTGTTTCGCCGAAACCTGGGCGTCCCCAACGCGGGCCTCTTTCATGCCCGCCTCTTCTATAAGCCGTCCCGCGAAATCGCCAACAGGGTTTTTAAAGACAGACCCGGCGCTTGGATATTGAAGGGGCTGTCTTTGTTTGCGCTCGGCCTGGATGCTCCGTATTTTCTTTTTAATATCCTCGGCGCCGCCCTCGCGCAACTTCAATACCGCTTCGGTGATTACGCATCCTTGCGGAAAATCTGACGAGCGGTAGCCAAAACCGCACTCGCCCGCCTGAATTGTTTTCTCAACGCCCACGCCAGTCATCACTGTCACCGATTCGACAATATCTTTCATTTCGCTACCTCCTGTTCCAGCGTTCATAATCAAAGCCCCTCCTATCAGGCCTGGTATCCCTGTGGCAAACTCCAGCCCCGCAACCGATTTGCTCATCAAAGCCGCGCAAAGCTGAGAAAGCCTCACGCCCGCCTGCGCCGTGACAATCACTTCCCCTCCCCCGGTATTCTTTATCGAAACCTCCCGGAAACCGCGCTCCAGACTGATAACGTCTCCCCTGATCCCGGAATCCGATATCAGCATGTTCGCTCCGCCACCCAGAACAACCGGCGCTTTGTCCGTCTCCAGACATTTCGCAAGCTCGACATTCGTCTCCGGATAAATCAACCTGTCGGCCAGCCCTCCAATTCTGAAAGTCGTCTTGTTCCATAACGGCTCATTCCTCAGGATGGTTGTCATTTTTTCTGTCTATTACTAACCCCGATTTCAAACCCTGCGCTCTCATTTTTCACTCTGGTTATCGCTTCCCCTGAATTTACTCAAAAACCAGTCACCCACTTTGACGACATCGCCCGCTCCCAGGGTCACGATGATGTCTCCTTTATCCATATTTTTAAGCAGGTAGTCGGTAACGTCGGCGATTTCTTTGATAAACATGGCCGATTTGTGACCATGAGAGACCGCTTCTTTTACGATCATCTCGCCTTCGACTCCTTTTATCGGCGCCTCTCCGGCTGGATAGATTTCCGAGATGATAAGCTCGTCGGCGTCGTAAAACGATTTTCCGAACTCGGTCAAATGGTCACGGGTTCTTGTATATCTGTGCGGCTGAAAAACCACCACCAGACGGCGATCCTTAAATCCTTCTTTGACGCCTCGAACCGTCGCTTTTATTTCGTTCGGATGATGGCCGTAATCGTCAATCACCATCACGCCGCCCACCTCGCCTTTTAACTGGCAACGGCGCTGGATACCCGCAAAACCGTCGAGAGCGCCTATGACATCTTTGGATTCCATCTCCATCTCAAAACCGACTGTTATGGCGGCAAGCGCGTTATATACGTTATGGATACCCGGCATGCCCAGGGTCAGCCTCCCCACTTCCTCTCCTTTCAGCTTTACCGTAAAACAAGAGTTGAATTTGTCGAAAGAGACGTCGCTGGCCGTTACATCGGCGTTCGACACAATCCCGTAGGTCCAGAACCGTTTTTCTATTTTGGGGATAATCTCCTGTATTACAGGATCGTCAAGGCACAAAATGGTGGCGCCGTAAAAAGGGACCTTGTTGATGAATTTGACGAAGGCCGATTTAACGTTGTCGAAATTGTTGTAAAAATCAAGATGCTCGGCGTCGATATTCGTTACAACCGCTATGGTCGGGTAAAGGTTCAAAAACGATCCGTCCGACTCGTCCGCTTCGGCGATCAGAAATTCTCCTTTCCCAAGCTTTGCGCCCGACCCGAACCTGTCTACCCTGCCGCCGATTATGATCGTCGGATCGAAACCGCCTTTGGACATGACGACAGACGCCATAGAGGTGACTGTCGTTTTGCCGTGGGAGCCTGCCACAGTTATGGCGTGTTTCATCCGCATCAGCTCGGCCAGCATCTGCGCCCTTTGGATCACCGGGATGAACCTTGCCCTGGCAGAGATGACTTCCGGGTTGTCTGGCCTGACAGCCGTAGAGATGACCACCACTTCGGCTTCGCCTACATTTCCAGCCTCGTGGCCTATGGCGATTTTCGCTCCCATCTCCCGCAGGTGGCGGACGGCCTCGGAGTCGGCCAGATCGGAGCCGGTCACATCGTAACCCATGTTCAGAAGTATTTCGGCTATGCCGCTCATGCCAGAGCCGCCGATACCGATAAAATGCAGTTTTTTGGTTCTTCTAAACTTCATACAGCCTCCCCGGCCAGTTCAAGAAGCCCATCGACAATCTTCGCCGCCGCGCCGGGCCATGAAAGGCTCCGCGCCCGCTTTCCCATTTCCACAAGACGATCTCTGGAGCTTACAAATTGCGCGATGTTTCTTGCGATCAGCTTGCCGTTTAACTTCGCCTCCGGGACAAGAATGGCGCCGCCGGTTTTAACGACAGACATGGCGTTTTTCGTCTGGTGGTCGTCCGCCGCGCGCGGAAACGGAATGTATATGGCGGCCCGTCCCACCGCGCAGATTTCAGACACCGCGCCCGCGCCCGCCCTGGAAATCACCAGGTCGGCGTCGGCTATTTTTTGCGGCATGTCATGGAAGAAATTTTCCGCCACCCAGGGGAATCGCGAGTTTTTGTATATAGTCCTCATCATCTCAAGGTCGGCCTTCCCGGTCTGGTGGGTTATGGAAATGGATTCGGCTATCGGGTCGAGAAGGGGAGCCGCCTGGGCCATCGCATCGTTCAAAGGAGCGGCGCCCTGGCTTCCGCCGATCAGAAGAATATTCATGGGGCCGGCTCCGGCGCTTCGTTTTACGCTGAAAAACTCCGGCATAACCGGGTTACCGGTAACTTCGCCCACACCTTTGGCAAAGCAATACTTCGATTCAGGCATGGACAGAAATATTTTCTTCGCGAACTTCCCCAGCCAGCTGTTGGTAAGTCCCGGCTGGGCGTTCTGTTCGGCGATAGCTAACGGCTTTCCGGCCATGATAGCCGCAAGACCCATCGGGCCGGATGCGTATCCGCCGACACCGATAACCACATCCGGACGGCTCTTTCTTATTATGGCCAGCGACTGGACGATAGCCGTCATAAGGCTCCACACAGATACAAGGCTTGTCAAAACGCCTTTTCCTTTTAATCCCGACACATTCAGCGCCGTAAACTCTATCCCTTCTTTTGGAACCAGTTGAGTCTCCAGTCCTCTTTTCGCGCCGACGAAAAGGACGCCGTGCCCGCCGCCGCGCTCTTTAAGCTCACGCGCCACGGCAAGCCCGGGGTAAACGTGCCCCCCTGTTCCGCCGCCAGTGATGATAAGTTTCATATGTTTCGTCCAGCTCATGCGGCGTGTTCCGAAATGTTTGTAAGAACGCCGACGCTTACCATCCACATGACCAGGGCGGATCCGCCGAGGCTTATAAAGGGAAGGGGCAGTCCTTTTGTGGGAAGCATTCCCAGGGTCACCGCTATGTTTACTATCGCCTGGGCGGATATGGCGAAAGTGATGCCCAGAGCCAGAAGGGAGCCGAACTTGTCGTGTACTTTGAGTCCTACCCGGAACCCGCGCCATGTAAATATCATAAAAAGGAGGAGCACGATGATGGCGCCTAAAAACCCCATTTCCTCGCTGATGATTGAGAAAATAAAGTCGGTGTGGGGCTCTGGAAGATAAAAAAGCTTCTGCTGGCTGGCGCCCAGGCCCGCCCCGGACAGCCCTCCGTTGGATAGAGCGACAAACGACTGGATTATCTGGTATCCGGAATCGGAATAATCCTCCCACGGATTTAAAAACGACAGTATCCTCTTTTTGCGGTAGGCGACCGTGAATATGGAGACAAGAATCAGCGGTGACGCCAGCAGGGCTGTGACGACGATATACGACATCCTTATTCCGGCCACTATGAACATGAAAAAAATAACCAGCGAGATCATGATTGCGGTGCCCAGGTCGGGCTGAAACTGGATAAGGAAAAAGACAAAACCGAGCGCCGCAATATTGGGAGCGTAGCCGAACTGAAAATCATCGAGTTTTCCTTCCGCGCTTTTTTTCGCCAGCAAACCTGCGAAAAATATCATAAGCGCAAGCTTGGCGAACTCCGACGGCTGGAAAGTCGCGAATCCCAGGGATATCCACCGTCTCGCCCCGTTGACGCTATGGCCTATTCCGGGAATAAGCACTGCTATCAGAGCCAGGACGGCCAACGCGTAAAACAGGTAACTGTAACGGTTTAACGATCTGTAATCGACGCGCATCGCCACGACCATAGACGCCATTCCTACCACCGCCCAGATAGCCTGGCGCTTTAAAAAATAGTATGGGTCGCCGTACCTCTCGGCGGCTATCACCGCAGAGCTTGAATAAATCATGACAATCCCGATTACTAAAAGAGTCATCGCGCAGGCGACGATCCAATAGTCGGCCTGTCGTTTCACCGGCATCGCTTACTCTCCTCTTTTAAACCGGCCACTTCGGCTTTGAACGCATCTCCTCGATCTTCAAAGTTTTTAAACATATCGAAGCTGGCGCAACCAGGGGAGAGCAATACACTGCCTCCAGGCTTGAGCCATCCCGACGCCAGCCGCACCGCATCTTTCATACCCTTTGTAATGACTTTCGGCTCAAATTCGCCAAGCTCATTAAAAATCGCCGGAGCGGTTTGTCCGATCAGAGCTACTCCTTTCGCGTTTTGCGCCACAGCTTGCGCCAGTCCGCCAAACCCTGATCCTTTGTCCGCGCCGCCTGCTATAAGCGCGACATTTTTGTTAAAACCGGAGAGCGATTTTACCGTCGCGTCCACGTTTGTGCTTTTCGAGTCGTTGTAATATTTAATTCCGCCGATTTCATCCACAAGCTCCATGCGATGCGCAAGACCGGCGAATTTTATGACCGCCTCCCTGATTTTTTCCGGCTCAACGCCTGCGGTGAGCGCGGCGAGCGACGCGGCCAGCGCGTTTTGGGCGTTGTGCCGCCCTTTTATCCTCAACTGCCCGGCGCTGAAAAGCTCGAACATCTTATTTTCGACTCTGGCGACGGCCTTTCCCTCCTCCAGCCACGCCCCGGCGCCGGTAAGCGGCTTTTCAGAAAAATAGAGCGCCTGCGCTCCTGGCTCCGGCTTTATAAACGCACTCCTTTTGTCGTCGGCGTTTACGATTAAAACGTCTCCCTCGCCCTGGTTTTGAAAAAGCCTGGCTTTAAGAGATGTGTATGTCTCCATATCTTTATGCCGGTCGAGATGATCTGGTGTAATGTTCAGCAAAAGACCGATCTTTGGCCGGAAAGTTTTTGTGGTTTCAAGCTGGAAACTCGATATTTCCGCCACTATCCAGTCGTAATTTTCTCCAACCGCCTCGGCGAGGGGAGGGCCGATGTTCCCGCCCACATATACGCTGAATCCGGCGGATTTAAGTATTGCGCCTATAAGCGAAGTGGTCGTCGATTTTCCGTTCGAGCCGGTGACAGCTATCACGGGAGAGTCAAGCTGGGTAAAGGCGAGCTCTACTTCTGAAATAAGCTCTATTCCAGCTTTGCGGACAGCTTTTGTAAAAGGAGCGTCGTACGGCACGCCGGGGCTTATCACCGCCAGGTCGTAGTCATCCAGCGACACTCCGTCGTGCCCGCCGAAAAAACGGCCTGCGTCTTTGGGAAGTTTTTCGATTATCTCCGCAAGCTCCGACTCGCTTTTCATATCTGTAATGGCCAGTTTGGCTCCCAGGCGGTCGAGCAGACGGGCCGCCGCCAGGCCAGACCGGGCCATCCCGATTATCAGCGCTTTTCTCCCGGAGTAATCGGCCATCGTCACCTCAGCTTAAGAGTGCTTAAAGAGAGCAGGGCCAGCGTCATGGCCACGATCCAGAACCTGATGATGACCTGCGGCTCCGGCCAGCCCAACTCTTCGAAATGATGATGTATGGGCGCCATCCGGAACACACGTCTGCCGGTGAACTTAAACCACATCACCTGAATAATCACAGACAACGCCTCTGCGACGAAAATGCCTCCGATAACGATAAGTATGATCTCCTGTTTGCTCATCACCGCAACGGCGCCAAGAGCGCCCCCCAAAGCGAGCGAGCCTACGTTGCCCATGAAGATCATGGCGGGATAAAAGTTGTACCAGAGAAACCCTAATGACGCTCCGGCTACCGCCGCGCAAAAAACGGTGACTTCACTTATCTGGCTGACGTGAGGAATGTTGAGGTAGCTTGCGAATTTGGCGTGACCGGTGATGTAACAGATCACAAGGTAGGCCATAAAAGATATCAGGATCGGGCCTATGGCAAGGCCGTCCAGGCCATCGGTAAGATTTACGGCGTTAGCGGAGCCTGCGATAACGAGCATGGCGAACGGTATGTAAAAAAGCCCCAGGTCGGGATGAACATTTTTTAAAAAAGGAATGTGAACGGTGGTCACAAACGGGTCGCCCCCCTGGGATATGTATATCGACATCACGATCACGAACGCGGCCGTGAACTGATACGCCAGTTTCGATTTTCCTGAGATGCCGTTACGGCCCCCTTTAAGCTTTATCCAATCGTCGTAGAGCCCGATCGCCGCGAAGGCGGATACGGAGAACATGGCTATCAATACGTAGCTGTTCATAAAATCGGCCCAGAGGAAAGTTGTCGATATAAGCGAGATGAATATTATCAGCCCGCCCATCGTCGGCGTGCCTGCTTTGGACATGTGGGTCTGCGGCCCGTCGTCTCGTATTTTTTCGCCAATGTTTCTTTTTTTGAGCCACCGTATCATGTAAGGCCCAAGGATCAGGGCGATGACGAACGCTGTGATAATGGCGTAGATGGATCGAAACGTGATGTACCTGAACACGTTCAATGCGGAGAAATGCTCGTTAAGCGGGTATAGCAGGTGGTATAACATCTATTCGCCTTTTAATATTTCCATGAGATTGTCAACGACGCGCTCCATCTCCGTTCCCCTCGATCCTTTGACCAGGATCGTGTCCTGCGCCTTTAAGCCACGGGCGAGAGCTCTTGCGATGGATATATGCGATTTTCTGATAGTGGCGCCGACCCCGAGCCTTACAGCTTCTCTGGCTGTTATCGAGGCCATTTCCCCTAAAGCGAAAATATGATCGACTCCGGCTTTTTTAACCGCTCCGGCTATTTTTTTGTGGGCCGAAACGCTTACAGCTCCGAGCTCAAGCATGTCGCCGAACACGAAGAGCAGACGACCGCCTTTGTCTCGCCTGCATCCGGCCAGACAGGTAAGCGCCGCCTCCACAGAGTCGGGATTGGCATTATAGGCGTCATTGATTATCCTCGTTTTATTGGGAGCCGTCACAGGCTCCATCCTCATCGGCGCCGGTCTGATTTTTTTCAGGCTCTTGGCGAAATCCTCCATTTTTACACCGGCCATAACAGAGACGGCGCATGCCGCGAGGGCGTTTTGCACATTATGTTTCCCTGAAAGAGGCACATGGATTTCCTGTTCTTTTATTCCAGACTGGATCACCGCGAAGTGGCCGATTTTGCCGTTGGACCATGTGTCAACAAGGTTAATATCCGCCGACGCCTCTTTGCCGAACGTGACGATATTTTTTCTTCGCCGATTTATAAGCGGTCTGCTGTTTAAGTCATCTGCGTTGAGGACTATTTTTCCTCTCCCGCTCAGATATTCTAAAAGCTCGGACTTTGCTTTGCGGACGCCCGCTACGGTTTTCAAACCTTTAAGATGCGCCGGCCCTATGTTGGTTATGACTCCGATTGACGGACGCGCGATCTTCGACAAGGCGGCGATTTCTCCGGGCGAGCTCATGCCCATCTCGATTACAGCCGCCTGGTGAGACTCGTTAAGACGCAACAGGGTTAGAGGCGCTCCGATATGATTGTTGAGGTTGCCTTCTGTTTTCAAGGTTTTATATTTTCGAGACAGGCAAAGCGCAGTCATGTCTTTGACTGTGGTCTTGCCGTTTGTGCCGGTAACTCCGACAACCAGAAGTTTTTTGAACCGGGAGCGGTGATAGGCGGCCAGATCGGCCAAGGCTTTCAATGTGTCGTCAACCAGGATCAGGCTTTTCCTCTGAACTTGCGATGATAAAACCTCGCGCGATACTATGGCGGCGACCGCGCCCCTTAAGAAAGCCTGCCGGACAAAATCGTGACCGTCGAGCCTTTCGCC